>Ga0194061_1000084_pt1 | contig 51559 bp, 52 predicted proteins | sample SepL2221m_MetaG_FD_163423 | JGI IMG/M metagenome (GOLD analysis project Ga0194061, IMG submission 163423) | Anoxic zone freshwater microbial communities from boreal shield lake in IISD Experimental Lakes Area, Ontario, Canada - Sep2016-L224-21m | ecosystem: Environmental > Aquatic > Freshwater >... | reverse complement strand
TTCGGCCTCGTTTGCGGGTCCCCCCGTCCGGAGGGGCTAATTCTGAAGACGGCCAGGTAGCTCAGTTGGTAGAGCAGCGGATTGAAAATCCGCGTGTCGGCGGTTCAATTCCGTCCCTGGCCACCAAACATACTTCCAGCAACATCCAGTAATGTCCTAGATAGCTGAAAAATAAAGAAATATTATCTTTCAGTCGTCCTGCAGCGTCCGGCTTAATCCGTTGACAGCTACCCCCGTCGAGGGGTAAAAGTGGGGGTAATTCAATAACCCCGATAAAAGCTACCCCCACCATGCCGCTCACAGACACTGCTATCAAGCAACTCAAGCCTGGTACAAAGCCTTACAAGGTTTACGATCAGCAAGGTCTTTTGATGATCGTAAATCCAATAGGGAGCAAATGGTGGCGCTTTAAGTACCGCTATGGTGGTAAGGAAAAGCTCCTTGCTCTTGGTACTTATCCGGGTGTAACTCTTAAACAGGCACGTGATAAACGTGCCAAAGCAAAAGCACTGTTGATGTCTGGCAGTGATCCTGGGAAATTACGCAAGGCAAATAAAGCAGCTTCCGGCGTAGAAGGGCCGAGCACGTTTGAAGTCGTTGCCCGCGCGTGGTTCGTCAAGCAATCTACGCAGTGGGTAAAAGGGCATGCGGACAAAATTATCAAACGGCTGGAGCAAAACGTTTTTCCGTGGATCGGTGCCAAGCAGATCAACGAAATAACCGCAAAGGAATTGCTGTCGGTTGCCAGCCGAATGGAGGAGCGTAAGGCCTACGAGACGGCCCATAGGGCTATGAATGCCTGTTCACGGGTGTTCCGGTATGCAATAGCTACTGGTTGTGCCACACGAGATCCTACGGCGGATCTGCGGGGGGCCCTAACGCCAGTAAAAGAAAAGCACTATGCGTCCATTACTGATCCGAAGAAAATTGGCCCCCTTATGAGGTCAATCAATGGCTATGAGGGTGCATTTGTGACCCAGTGTGCTCTCCGAATTGCCCCCATGGTGTTTGTCCGCCCTGGCGAACTACGAAAAGGAGAGTGGGCAGAATTTAACTTGGATAAAGCTGAATGGAGAATTCCGGCAGAGAGAATGAAGATGCGTGAGCTGCATATCGTGCCACTTTCCCGGCAAGCAGTGAAAGTGTTGCGGGAACTTCACGTGTTCACTGGTAAGGGAAAGTACGTATTTCCAGGAGTCAGAACCAGCGAAAGGCCAATGAGCGAGAACACCATAAATGCCGCCCTCCGTCGATTGGGATACACGACAGAAGAGATGACGGGGCATGGGTTTCGCAGTATGGCATCGACACTTTTGAATGAGCAGGGTTTCAAAGGTGATTGGGTTGAGCGGCAACTAGCTCACTCAGAACGAAATTCAAGTCGTGGTGCTTACAATTACGCAGAGTATTTGCCTGAGAGGCGAAAAATGATGCAGGCTTGGTCCAATTTTCTTGAAGAGCAGGCAAATGGTATTCAGAAAACCAAAAAGGCAAAATGAAATCGTGAAGGTTTGGCACACAGAGCATGACTAGAGCGCCCCAGCATAGGGGGAAATATCTTAAGCCGGATAAGCCAATTATTCCGATTCCTGATTGGTTTGATCCTGGGAAATATGATGTATTTTCTCGGACTGCCAAAGGGAGTCATAAAAAGCACCTTCAACTCTGGTGCAATGCATTGCTCTTACGCCAACATCTTGTCAGGGAAATCGAGGCAGGCAAGATTGATGGGGTTGCGGACTATATTTCCAGACTGATTCGTGACCCGGCTGACTCCTGTGGCTTCTCCGTGAAATGGAAACGAGGAACGCTATGGCCAACGAATAGGGATGATCTTTTTTTCCTGAAGGACGAGAAGTGGATGTCTCGCCTGGATAAAAAAAACACCATTGATGATGTCTACTCTTCAGTCGCTTCTGAATATGGCGCTAAGGCATTTCTGACGGTAAATTTAATGGCTGAAACGGAAGCTATTAAAGCGGATTTTTCTCGTTGGCTTACAGAGGCTCGGGAAACAAGAGGGGTCGAAGTACCGCATATAGCGGGGGCATCAACGCTAACCCAAAGATGGGCTAGATATAGATTGTTGGCTTTCATTGACATTGTGCACATTTTGGCACCGTACAATCATCAACAAATTGCTGAGGGGCAAGCTGCCAAATGGCTTGGGTTGAAGCAATCAGACCGTACCCTGGAAGACTTGGCAAGAAAGACGCTGCCATCGATGGTCGGAATAGCACTTAGCCCAGCGATAATTCAATATCTGACGGTATCATCAACTTCGGTTTTGTAAGCCCCTTCAGTGGGGTATTACAACCTAGTCTTCCTCTCGGGGAGTCCCGCCGAATACCGCTGAGTTTCGCCTAAATCCCCACGTTTTTCTCACGTCTGCGTAGGCGTTTGAGAAAACTAAGCTAGACTTATTACGTGGCAACATCATGACAAAGCGAATTGCCTTGCCACGCTGCTGGTATAGGTAGTTTCTGGCAACCGACGGGGGAGAACATGAGCGATAAGAAGGCATGTCCGTTCTGCGGCGAGGAGATCCTTGCTGTGGCAATAAAATGCAAGCATTGCCAATCAACTCTAGATCAGTCAAGTACCGCAGGTAGCAGTGCATCTTCGTCTTCAGCTTCACAACCACCGACTAGTTACGCAAGTCCTCAACCCGAAGTAAAGGTCAAGACCGACTATTCAGGCTTGCCTAGCTACTATCAAGAAGAATTTAAGAAAATTTATGATTCGAACGAATCATACAAAGGCAAATTTAATTGGTCTGCTTTTCTTTTCGGGCCAATATGGGCGTTGGTCGTAGGCGGATGGTTATCCGCTGCGATTGCCTTCGTTATTTGCATCATCACGGGAGGGCTTGCTGGCATCCCGTATTGGTTTGTATATGGTTTTCGAGGGAACTACATCTTCTACAACGCTTTCGCCAAAGATAAACAGCTCCCGGTGTGAGGCAGTTAGGCTTCTGCAATCCAATTGGCTATAGACGCACACTTACGCATCCGGTAGCCAGCTTGCTGCTTTAACGCCGCTTAGATCCTACGTTTCCCACACAGCTGGGACTGGAATGCTTAGGATAGAATCCGCCCCTCCCGTGCTGGGAATGCATAAATGCGCAACTGCTTCTTACCGTCGATTCCAGAGATAGACACGGCATTGGATCTTCTGAGTCAGGCTGCCGATGCCTATTTGGCCGGTGACATTGGTTGCGCTAAATCATGCCTAGTCAAAGCCGACATGCCAGAAATCAGGCAGTTCTATAAGCGAATAGTGGGCGTCACTAACAAGGACGTTCATTGGCAATCCAAACAGCCCAAAGATATTGTCCCGAAAAGCAATAGAGCAAAGGGACGTATGCCATCGGCGAAGGAGCAGCTTGCTATCTTTACAAAGGACGGATGGCGTTGCCGATTCTGCGGAACTAGGGTCATTTCACGTGAAGCAAGATTAATTCTGATCAAGCAATTTCCAGAAGAAACCCACTGGGTAGACTCAGAATACAAAAGGCACACTGCACTTCTCTCCCAGGGGGCATCTCTTGATCATGTTCTTCCCCATAGCCGTGGGAGAACCGATGACCCCAAAAATTTTGTTACTGCATGCTACAACTGCCAATTTGGCAGGAACAACTGGACCTTGGAAGAGGTAGGTTTCAATGACCCGAGAGATCGTCCCCCCATAGTTGATGAGTGGGATGGCTTAACCCGGCTACTAACCAAAGAGAGAGCACTGCCTATCCAGTCGTTGGAATAAACTCACACCTCCTTAACGACTCTCTCGGCATTTCGTCTTGAATACCGGGACAACGAATCCCTAGGCTCAAACTCAAGCTTTACCCGGTCTTTCTTGTACACGTTGGCTTTCAGCCATTCTATTTCCTCTTTGGCCTTATCCGTGTTGCAGCTAACTGCCCAGATCTTCCGGTCTGCCTGCCAGCGATATCCACGTTGCCTCAGTATGTCCTTGGTCTCAAAGGGTGAGCCGATTGCTCCGATCACCCAGTCCTTTTCCGTAGTCCGATTAAACAGGTGGAGCAAGGGAATCTTCTTTGATACCGGAAGAGGACGACGCAGTACCTCTAGGACAGCGTAGCAGTCCATTTCAGCCCTGTGAGCATCGTAGAAAAAACCATACTGATAAGCGATGTATTCAAGCTTTGCTGAGCCGATTCCCTCACCGGACCAATCGACTTCTTGAAATGAACAGGCCCAAGGAAGTGATTCGAAGATGGGGAGTCTACGTTCCAGCAGTGGTCTATCAAAGGATGCGTTGTGTGCAATAACGACTTTAGCGCCGGCAACGATCTGATTAACCCTATCGTCATCAATCCTTTTGCCAGAGACCATCTCATCGGTAATACCATGAATGGCCGTAGATTCTGCTGAGATTGGCTGACCGGGATCCTCAAAACTCGTTAGGACATCCACGACCTCAAAGACTTCACCTGTGTTGGTGTCAAAGGTGAACGCCAGGATGGAGACCTCAATGATCTTATCCGTGTCCTGGTTCAGGCCGGTAGTTTCTGTATCAACTATCACTCCACGAGCTACGTTTCCGCTTGGGGAGGAAAACTTCGAGGTGGGGACTAGGCGGCGGACGAGTCGATAGTCGGGATGGGAGCTGAGTAGCTCTGCGGCTTCGTCTATGGAGGGGGATTGGGCGAGGTCAGGGTTCATAGACGGGACTGTACCTCTATGGATACGCAATCTGGCAGATAGATGAAAAGTTACTGCACACCTTTGAAGTCTTTGAATTCCTGAACGAGCGTTCCAATTTCTTCGGCAAACAACTGAATGTAGTCATCATTGAGACCATGCGAACCACTGGGGTGAGGGAAGCACACCAATTTGCAATGCTTGAAACCTTGGAAGCCAACGTTAAAAGCCTTCCCGTGAAACGGCTTTTTGCAATATCGCAGTGGCTCAGTAATTTCGCCCATGATCTGAACAAATTGTGGCAATACTTTCTCGCTCTGTAATATCTTCACTATTTGTGAACCGAAAAACAGTATTAACCTTGGTTTGAACATCTCAATGTGGGCAATAAAATTGTCGATGCTGTCATGCGATAACAACTTTTCCCAATAGTTACCATCTATGTTGTTATTTTGCGTGCCACACCAATTTGTCTGAACAATACATTTCTCGAAATCTCCACCAGTATCAATCTGACTCAACTTGTGCCCAAACAAGTCAAACCAATGGATGATCCTACGGTCATATTTCCAGCCGTTTGCCACGTCACCATATTCGGCTGCTTTATTGGAAAATACATGGGGAACACCATTTCGTTTCTGCTCGTTTAATTGTGACGAGGCTTCGTCCGCCTTGCTAAATCCTGATTCATAGCCGCAAAGCATGATGCCTTGAGTGTCATTGAATCCAAGAAACACGCTGTTTCCAATATTTGGTTCAAAAATCAAGTGATCTCCGGGGAGACTTTGGCAGCCGAAAGTTAATATCGCTATACGATTTTCTTCACGAGGAAATGATACGTAGCGACTATGTGCTCGTCCAACTCTCGCTCCATACCCTTTATCTGATAGTCAGCAATAACACCTTTTTTGTCTCCACTACCAATGCTGGACGAAGTGCCAGCTCGCACAACACCATCCTTGATGTTCATAACGATGTCTCCACTTCCCAAACTTGATGAAGTTCCTTTCCGAACGAGGCCATTTTTTACATTCCCCTGAATGTCACCGGACCCCTGGCTAGATGACGATCCTTTTCTAATGATTCCATCTTTTATATTTCCTAGAATGTTCCCGCTACCAATTGAAGAGCCATCTCTAACCACACCATCCTTAAAGTTTGCGTTTGACATTTTGATGCTCCCTGATGACTTCAAGTGGAAAAATCTTCATTTACTGGAACAGTATCGCTTAAGGTACATGACTTGGATACGCACCCTCGACGTTTGTCTAGTCCTTACCACCGGCTTGTGCCTCCTGGTAGCCCTACCGGCTGACGCAAAGACCCAGAGGAGTAGCAAGGCGAAGGCGGATTTCCAGCGACAGCACCCATGCCCTGCAACTGGCTGCACAAAGGGCAAGTGCAGAGGCTACATCATTGACCACGTGGAACCGCTATGCGCTGGTGGTGCGGATCATCCGAGTAATATGCAGTGGCAAACTGTTGCGGATGCGAAGGCAAAGGACAAGCTGGAGCGGCAGCAGTGCAGGTGTTGCTAGTACGATCTAATCTACCCTGACAAATAGATTGTCTCGAAGCACAATTCGCTTCTTACATGCGCTACAAGTAACGCCTTTATTATCTGGATGTGTCTGTACCTTCGTCTGGCAATAGGGGCAAAGGCCTTCAATTGCTTTGCCAAGAGATGTGAACCCTAACGCCGGCCCAAAAACGATTAATCCGATTCCTATAATAATCATCGGGATTCCGACGATGCCGCCAACTATGGTGACGCAAAGGAGGCTCCCGATAAAAATACAAATAAGTCCCCCAATTAATCCTGCAGCTCCCCCAGCGAAAATTTTTATAAAGAAATTCTGCTTTACCTTTTCCGTTGGTGTTGTCCCATCAGGAGGTGTAACTGCTGCAGGTACTTCGGATGGCATCGCTAAGGCGTGGTCGTAAGCGGCCTTCTTCAAAGGCGAACCAAGTATTTCGTATGCGGCATCGATAAGTGCGAAATTTTTCGAAGCTAGCGGGTCATCTGGATTCGCATCTGGATGATATTTTTTCGCCAGTCGGATACACGCAGCATCGATTTCACTTTGAGTTGCGTCACGAGGTAAGCCGATAACTTCGTAATGATCACGATTTACGTTATCCATAATCCCCTGTTCTTCCCTAACGAAATGCGCTTATTGCCGTTCCGTCCTCCACTCCCAGGGCGGGACAGCATTTGCATCCTGCCACAGTCCAACACGCTTCGCCCTTGCTTCAGTCTCAGCAAACGAATACTGCCCTCGTTCTTCTGCTGGTTGTTCCATCTCGTACTTCTTGTAGTGCCAGGCCAAACCCACGGTAAGTAGAGCCATGCCAGCGTCTAGGGTCTTGGGGCAGTCTGGGGTCCTACAGTCAGCAGAAGCCACCCATACACGTCCTACGGTGCGACCATAGCGATCTTTCTTCCTGTCATCGATGCGGACCTCTTTGCCGAACACCATGTCACTCATGCGTTCTTTGGCGACGTTACCGAATGGCTGTTTCTTCTCGGGTGCATCGATACCGGCTAGACGAATCTTTACCTGTTCCTTACCCCGCAGCACCGTGATAGTGTCCCCATCGGCTACGGCTATGACTTTCCCGGTGAATTCAGCGTAAGAAGGTAAAGATGCTATAAGGAAAGCTGTCAGCGCCGTCAAGATAGCAATACGCATTTCTCCTCCGTTCATTCTGGAACTAGGCCCGATTGTTCGTCGCCAGCCGCTTAGACCTTTCGGTAGGTCAAATAAGGCTGTCAATAGGTGATACTAGAACCATGAGCCACCATAAGACTAGGGCTACGACGACTTCCCCACCCATTTTCTTCATGAAGGGCTATCTCATGAATCGCATATTCACCACTTTATTGTTTTCCGCTTTGTACATTTTCACACCTAGCAGTTTTGCGGAATGCACGACGTACTGGCCGGTGGAAGTACTTCAGGATTACCAGCTGGACGTCATTAACCTCACCGACCTAGGCGGTAATCCTGTTGAGAAAATAACGACAGTTCGACTTCGTCAGTTGGGGGAATTGAAACGGAAACTTTCGGCGGCAGCTGGAGTGAATCCTGCTTTCTGGATATGTGATGGCGCTGAAGTAAATGCCTATGCTCAGCCTGTTGAGGGAGGCGGGGTTATTATTCTTACGCTTGGTATGCTTAAGGCGTTAGATTGGAGATCGGATTTAGTTGCAGGGATTATTGGTCACGAGATTGCACACATAGCGTTAGACCATTCCCAGGCTAAGACCGCCCAGAAAATTGTAGCCACGCAAGAGTTGATATCTCTTATACGAGCAGAGAATCAACGCAGAGCTGACCCTTCGAAGGGAATCGCTCCTATTATGATTGGAGCAGCCGATTTGGTGATCCTTAGGAAGATGATTTTCGCTAGGATCGACCAAAATGCTGAATTTGCAGCAGATGAACGTGGAATACAGCTAATGACTGCAGCGGGGATTAATCCCCTAGGTGCCATTCAGACCTTTATCTCCATGATGAAAAGAGGGGGGGGTGGTCAGGGGGGCGAATTTAATAGCCATCCATCCCATGCGGAGCGAATAGACAAACTTTTGGCGTACATGGAAAACAGCTCAAAGGCTCAGGATTTAGTTGCCCGGCAAAGGGAATTATCAACGGTTGAGGGGGAATTCACGTTGACCGCAGAAGCATTACTTGGGACGAGATCAACGTCGCAACTTAAGCAACACGTCGCCGCTTGGCTTAAGAAAATTCCTGATAGTGCAACTGCTTGGTATTACGACGGGCTAGTAAAGGTAAAGCAAGGTGCTGCTCCTGGATTGGCACGTAAATCATTTTTTCAGTCTGTCTCCCTCAACCCTTCTGATATGAAGGCACGCCTTGAGCTTTGTGTTGCCCTATTTAGCGACGGCCTTAAGCTACAAGCCGTCTATTGTTCACGTGCACTTAAATTTGAAGATGAGATGGACGAGTTCAAGGAGCGCACCTTTAAGAACAACCTCGTGGCGGGATCAAATGTTGAACCATATAGCGGGGTGGTGGTTACCACGAACAAAGAGGGGAAAAAATACGTTACTAATTTGCCTGAGCAAATAAAAATTCAAAACTTAAAAATGCGGAATAGCTACGTTGATTGATGACGGTCGCCAAATCGGCAGATAGCACCATGTCCTGCCACGGGTAATACGAAGGGCAAGTGCGGTGGCTATTTCATCGATCACGTTGTCCCGCTATGCGCTGGCGGCGCGGATCATCCAAGCAATATGCAGTGGCAGACGGTGGCTGATGCGAAGGCTTCGATCCATTCCAGTTAGGGCGGGACGGCTAGTTAGAAAGACGAGTGGCTCACACTAAAGATAACGCAGAATTATCTTGCGATTACCAATACGACTGAGGGTTCTCTGGATGCAACCACTTTTTCTATAGGTTGGTCAACTGCGTAACCAGGAGATATGGAATAGCTGTTTTTCAATGCTGATCGAAGCGTAGGAATTATGTAATCAGACTTGACCGCAAAATTTACGCTTTGTGGCAACGATCCAGCGGTTCGTAGAGTAACGATTGAATTAAGGGTGGAAGTTACTACGCCAATCACTTCACCTCTCTTGCTAAGCAAAGGACTCCCCGAGTTTCCTGGCTGAATGGGCACATCAATCTGCAATAGGCGAACATCATCCTTTAATCCCGTAAGCGAGTTAATCCTGCCGAAAGTTGCTTTTTGCTCTTGCCCCTGAATGGCAATAAGTGGATATCCAAGAGCCATAATTTCTTGCCCTTTTACCGCATCGGATGACGACGCAATAGGTATGGCGATAGAGGTTGCTTGAATCTTCAGAATTGCCACATCATTGGCCGGATCGACTTGAAGCACGACAGCTTCATATTCAGTCTTATCACCAGGGCGAACCACAACAATCCGCTTTGAGTCTTCAATTACATGGTGATTTGTAATGATTACTCCGTCATTTGTGACAAAAAAACCAGTGCCTGTGCTGAATCCTTTTTCCTTGCGAACTTCTATTGGACGGTACGCCGGTAATGCTGGATTAGCCGATGCTTCCTGTCGCAATTTAGCCAGTTTTAACTCGGACTCTGCATCGTCAGATCCGAAAACCATCGTCACGCTTACCCCGTTCTGATCGCGACCTCGTCCATAACCTGTCGTGCAACTGTCTCTTACCCAGTCAATATTGAACTTCCGTCCATCGGTACAACTCAGCAGGGCAGTTCCCTTAAGTCCAACACATCCAAGAAGGGGCCTAAAAGTAACCACTGAGTGACCGGAACAACTGGCCTTCGACTGCTCCATAACGCCAGTCAATTGTGCCGTGCCATCGTATCCAGAACTAATGTTTCCCCTCATGGTCTCGTTGAAGTCATCGAATTTCCCTACCACAGCGTATTGGACTGGGGCGCAGCCAAACAGCAGCATGACCGTCACAATGATCAGGGGCGATTTCATATCGTGATTGAATAAACTCTTCATATCGCCATGATTCCAACGCGACACAGGAGGAAAAGGAGTTCCCCAGCTGACAATTCACGGCTCATGGCATCGGTGCCGAGCAACCGTAGGCTTCCGTGATATTGAAATGGATGAACGCACTGCGGATAAGGTTCGTGTCTGGCTTGAAAAGCCGTAGGGCCTATCTTCCGCTGCATTTTAGCGCCAAGTCCGTGAACAAACGCACAAGCCCATATCGAATGTCATTAACCGAATCGGCCCTCAATTGCTCTCTTGGCTTGCCCACAATTCCAGTGGCGACTAGATCCGACAAGAGGTCTCTTGGATTCATTTCAACCATATTCTTTATCGCCCATAACAGGTCTTCCATTTCGCTCTTGGAAACTGTTCGTGGCAGTGAGTGACTTAGCTCGTCTACTTTTGAAATTAGCGTTTGTGCCTCATGCATAGTTTCGCTGCTCCACCTGGTAAATGATCAATGTTCATGGCTAACGCGCTCGTCCACTACAACTTCACGGGTGTGTTTGGCGCATCTCTCCATGATCTGTACCGCCAAATCGCCGGGCAGCGATTCCTCCGATTGTCCCGATACCAATCTCAGCCAATCTTGGGAATAGGTCGCAACAATAGGAAAGACCTCCATCAGATCCAATTGATTTGTTTTGACGCCGAACAAGGAATCGAGCGCATAGAATGGTTCAAGGTGATACTCACAAGCGCCTGGGCAATTGCCGAGAATTTCCGGGAAGAGCACCGATTTTTCAATTGATTTTCCCCTCGAAAAATCACGGAAGTACGTATAGACGACCTGATTGAATAGATTCGACCAGTAACAGTATCGAGCGACGTTCAATAGCGCGTCCCACGTCCACGTATTGGCCCGCCACTTAATCGTATTAATCGTATCTTTGGGCTGCATGGCGCTCCATCCAGCGTGACCGCCCACATATAGCCTTCTCAATATAATGTGGCCCCGAAACCGCAAGTACAACTTCGATTCCGGATATCGATCCCGTAGATGCCTGATCGCCGGTCCAACATCCCCCCATGAAACAATATCTCTCGCGTTCGAATCGGCAGTCGGCGTATTCATTTGATTGATCGGCATTACACTTAAGCTCAAAAGATGATGCTATTAAGGCTTTTTTCCGTCAATGGAATCTAAAATCTCTGTTTCGACATTGCATCTTGGTACTTCTCGCAATTGCCGGAGTAATTGTTATATCCGGCCAACCGCACACCACTTTGCATTTGCACATTCATTCTTTCAGACATGGTAATCCTACCGGTCAATCTGTTGATAGACACTTCTTCTAAACGAATACCTTGCAAGGGGGATGTTCGCCCTTCTATATCGAGGCTCACCCTGACCGAAGTGTCGGAAACAGTCGGGTGGGGAAACACGTGGGCAAAGCTGCCATTGTGTCTGTAGAACACCAATAAGAGAAATGAATTCCTATTTGTCTTAATTGTCGTTTTCTGAACAGTAACTTTCCATATATCCTGGTCGGTACGAACTTCGACGTTTGGTGGTGCCGCAGTTTGAACAACGGTACAGATTAGAACCAATTCGTTCTGAACTATATATTCTGCGGTTTCGACAGTTCCGGGGAATCTACTTTGGATCTCCCTTGCCTCTGCCTCGCTTGGAAATGTAACAACTGGCACGGGTAGCTGAACTGCTTCGACGGGCTTTTGTTGAGTGACATTTGATTTCTTCGACTGGCCAGCTTCTGCACAATTGGTCATTTCCTTAGTAGGCTCATACGTGAAAACAGTCTGCCCGTTCTTGGCCGTGCATTTGTAGAGCGTATTTTTAGCCTCCGCCGCGTTGCTCATGGAGGCGAGCAGAAAGATCAGAATTAATCTGTACATTTTCGCCTCCGTAAGTTGCTTGACGGTACGCGCCGTAGCCCAAACAATTTCACATATCAAATTTCACATATCGCCCTGGATTTATTCTTGCTTTTCTTGTCCGGGATGGGACGCTCCAGTCGCTTTTTGGCATCCGCATTTCCCCGATATGCTGAAGCCCTATACCAATAACAAGCCTGCTCCGCGTCCTTTGGTAAGCCATGTCCATTCTCATAGAGAGAGCCCAAGCTGTACTGGGCGGCATTCATCCCTCCCAATGCGGCTTGACGAATCAACTGTTCCGCTTCTAAATATTCTTTCCTCTTTAACGCTTCTAAGCCCCTTCGGTATGTGTCTGCCAATATTTTGGGGTCTTGGCTATAAACCATCGATTGCTCGGCATTTGATAAAGTCGGTTGCTGAGCGTCTATCGGCACCCCGATCAGCGATTGCTGAGTGTCTATCGGCACCCCGATCAGCGATTGCTGAGTGTCTGTTGATGTTCCTCTTAGGTAAGAAAATATCGACAGACCGGCCAGAACGCCAACGCCAAGGGCGATAACCAGTTTGCGGCGATTGTTCATTCCCCCCCTAACGGCGCTGCAGGCCGGTTATCGGGCATATCGGCGGCACCGGATCAACACACCAACTAGCCGCATGAAGCTCATATCTGCCTGAGTTTTCCGACTGGCCGTTTAGCCTGGTATTCCTTAGCTAGCTTCTCAGCCAGGTCAAACATGGCTTGAATCTTGGCCATAGCCGTGTCCCTGGGTAATTCCCCAGCTCCCCCGCACAGGAAGCAAGTCTCTACGGCTGGTATCCGCAATAACCGGAGCAGCCTATTGGGGTTGGGTCTTTCATATCCCCCTCCGCCATTGCAGATCGTGCAAATTTGGAATTGGGAGTGCGAGGTCATTGGTCCATTCTACCCATTCCACTATTCACCGCAATCATTGTGATCCGACGGCTCGATTTCAAAATGTTGAGAGTGGCCAATAAACGAAAATCACCAGGCTAAAATAAGTTATAGGACCTGCGAATGCAGTGCCTTTTTTAAAGGAGATGTAAATTGAATAATAAAAATAAAGTGTTTGAAGGCATCAAAAAGGCGGGAGGAATTACCAGAGTTGCAAACCAACTACGAGTGAATTCCAACACGGTTGGACGTTGGATTAAATTGGGGTACATCCCTCGATTTGACCAGGCAGAGAAACTGGCTGTAGCTACTGGCATGAACATCGAATTGTTTAGGAAGCAAGACGATGTCCAGGCAGAGGAGTTGAGCCATGAGTGATCAACTATATAAGTTCAGGGTCTATAGCGACACTTTTGGCACGGACTCAGAGGTGGCTCAGATATTTGGTATCGAGAAACACGAGGTCGAGAAATTCCTGAAGAAGGATCGTGAGGTTCCCAAATGTACTTACGAGCTGTGGGAGCTGCCATCCGAAATTGAGTGGCGTGTGGTTGATATTGACAAGAAGTAAATGTGAAACCCGCTGCTGGAGTGAAAGCATTATTCCATCAGTGAGTTAACGGATTGAGAGCGTGGACAATGCTTCGTTTCAATGCGGAGTAGTCCACGATTTCAACGTACGCAGGATGAAGTAAGGGAACTTATTCGCCATTTTGTTGTCGTATACCAATGTAGTGCTCAGAAAGTACAAGATGCTTTTTGAGATCGTGCAGAGACCAGTTTGATTGGTGATGCAGCGATAAGAAGTAGAAGTAAAAAGCCCGGCTGTAGACCGGGCTCTTAATAGAAAAAACTTTATATGAATGATTTTAACTCCCTCGGAGAAGGGAAAGTAGGTGGTACCAAGAAATACAAAAGCGGAATAGATTTTGAAGGATTAAAAGAACGTGCCCTTGAGCATGTGGATTCAATTCTTGAGCAGTGGCTCCCCGGAGGAAAAATATCAGGGGATGAATACGTCGTATTAAACCCCAAGCGCAATGACTCTTCCCCAGGGTCCTTCAGCATTAATGTCAGAACAGGGGTTTGGGCAGACTTCGCAACAGACGATAGCGATGGCGATCTCACCAGTCTTGTCGCATACCTAGAGGATTTATCCCAGGTTGAAGCTGCCAAGAAGCTGCAGCAATTCCTAAAGCAGTTAGTAACCTGTGAAATCCCAAAGCCAGCCAAGAAAGCGTCTCCGGTCTGGAGTCCCATTGTTCCAATACCAGACAGTGCAACACCACCACCAGCAAGACACTTTCAGCTGGGAGCTCCGGCAAAGACGTGGCGCTATGTAGATAGCAGCGGTGGTCTGGTCTGCGTTGTATGCAGATTTGAAACGACAACTGGCAAACAGTTTCGTCCCCTGACTTATTGCCAGAATGAGGCAGGACAAGCAGTATGGAATTGGAAGAGTTGTCCGGACCCACGTCCTCTCTACCAGCTCGACAAAATAGCCAGCAGTCCCTTAGCTCCTGTATTGGTATGTGAAGGAGAAAAGGCTGCTGATGCTGCCCAACTCCTGTTTCCCGGCTGGATCACTACTACATCCATGAATGGGTCCCAGTCCCCGGAAAAGACTGACTGGATTCCGTTGGCAGGAAGAGACGTGTACATCTGGCCAGATTCAGATGCGCCTGGAAAGGCCTACGGGGAGAAGGTTGTTGAGCTAATTCGCCAGATAGGCCCAAGCACACCTATTCGAGTGATGAATGGATTCAAATGGAAGATAGAAAACGGGCGTGTAGCTGACGGGTTCTCAGCTCCATTGGGATGGGATGCAGCTGATGCCGTGGCTGCGGGTTGGACAGCGCCGTACATACAAAGTCTTCTGCCTTCAGTATTTGCCGAGATTAAGGCTGCCGTATCAGCACTGGAGGTTCCAGGCTACCTGATTAACGACGAAGGAATTTACAAGCAAAGTTTTAAAAACGACAAGCCGTATGTTGCATGGATTGCCTCAAGAATCGACGTGGTAGCTCTGACTCGTGACTCTAACAATCAAAACTGGGGTCTGCTGATGAATTTCAAAGACAGCGATGGTCATGTTCACGAGTGGGCTATGCCAAAAGAATTGCTATCCAGCAGCGGTGACCTTTACCGCCAGCAGTTGTTAAATCTTGGAGCAAGCATTGACCCTAAAGCCAAGGATGACTTGACTGGATATTTCATTGCGGCCAAGCCAACTGATAGGGCTTTGTGTGTCGAGACAACAGGGTGGCATGGCAATGTGTTTGTCTTGCCTCATCGCACATTCGGACAAAGTTCTGAGCGTGTTCTGTATCAAGCCACGGAAACCGGGAAAACCGTCCCATATGGGACAGCCGGTACTCTGCAGGAATGGAAGCAGAACATCGGGGCAAAATGCGTTGGCAATTCGAGGCTCATTCTGGCTGTTTGTGTTTCATTGTCCGGTCCATTCCTTGATCCGCTGGAACACGAGAATGGAGGGCTTCACCTGCGTGGTCCAAGCAGCAGTGGAAAAACAAAGGCCTTAAGCGTTGCTGCAAGCATCTGGGGTGGCAGGAGAATGGTACGCAATTGGAGAACTACCGGGAATGCGATTGAGTCCCTGGCAGTTGAGCACAACGAATGTGTGCTGATTCTGGATGAGCTTGGTCAAGTTGATCCGCAAGATGCAGGGGACATTGCCTACACCCTGGGAAATGGACAATCCAAGGCAAGGATGAATCGTTTTGGGAACACCAGAGCATCGTCCAGCTGGAGACTCCTCTTTCTTTCAACGGGCGAGATTGGCCTAGCAGAACATGTCACTTCCGCCGAGAAACAGATTCGTGCCGGACAAGAAGTAAGGCTCTTGGATATTCCTTCGGATGCAGGTCGTGGCCTTGGTTTATTTGAAAATATCCATGGTGCGGCTAGTCCCCAGGCTTTTGCTGACAACCTCCAAGTTGAGTCGGAGAGATACTTTGGGACTGCTGCCGAAGCCCTCCTCACAAAGCTAACCACGTCTCCAGAAGAACTTGCCAGTGCAGTAGCAACGGTAAAGCAATGGCAAGCACGTTTTGTTCATGAAAACGTTCTGGCAGATGCGCATGGCCAAGTGTTTAGGGCTGCAGGAAGATTTGGCCTGATTGCTGCCGTTGGTGAGTACTGCACGAGTATCGGTGTATTGCCCTGGGCTTTGGGTGAAGCAATGGATGGAATTACTAGGTGCTTTAACGCCTGGTTAGAAACCCGTGGCGGAAGTCAGGCGTCTGAAGAGGTGCGTGCACTGGCCCAGGTGAGGAGATTTCTTGAACTGCACGGTGAGTCTCGATTCACCCCAGTCAATCAAAATGGCATTGAGGATACTTTCAGCCCGAGAACTATTTATCGTGCTGGCTTTAGCAAGTCCATTGAAGGGGATTCAAAGGAGTACTGGGTGTTGCCCGAAGTCTACAGAACCGAACTATGCCGTGGCCTAGATCCCAGACTTGTCACCAGAGTTTTGTTGGAAGCCGGGATTCTCCAGCGTGGAACTGACGAAAAAGCCACGATTCCCAAACGTCTCCCAGGCATTGATGGAACATCCAGGGTTTACATCATCAAGCCGTCAATCTTCCAAATTGAGGAGCCGTTGGCTGCATAGCCATGAGAGGGGGAAGCATTTTGTTACCCCCGTTACCCTTGTTACCCTGTTTCCCCATTCTGAAAATGATGTTCTGGATTTTCTGCCAGAAAGATCGGCCCCGCTAGGGTAAAAGCAGAGGTCCATAACTAAGTATTATTTATTAAGGAAACAAGGGTAACAGGGTAACCCCCTATGAAGAGGCCTGATTTTCGTGTTACCCAAAAGTCCTGTGGGGTAACAACCACGCTGCATCAGGGGCATAAGTCCTTAGACTTTAGTAGGGGGTAGCAGACGGAGTGGCTCACCCCACGAGCCTCTTCTAGCCTATTCTGCTGACTATTATGCGAAAAATCGTAATAGACACTGAAACCACCGGGCTTCACGCAAATCGAGGGGACCGGATTATTGAGTTGGCTGCCATCGAAATTGTTGACCTTGAGATTACCCAAAATCGTATTCACCGATTCTTCAACCCAGAACGTGAGATTGCCCCTGAAGCGACCTTTCTGCACGGACTAACGTCTTATCAATTGAGGGATGCAATCAGGTTTCCGGCATTTGCACATGGATTCGCTGAATATATCCGGGGAGCCGAACTGATCATTCACAATGCCCCGTTTGATGTTGAGTTTCTGAATGCGGAGTTTGAGAACGCCGGCCTGGCATCTGTTGAGACCTATTGCCACAAAATCACAGATACACTGGCCATGGCTAAGAGGCAAAAGCCTGGGACCAAGAATGCCTTGGCTGCTCTTTGTGAAAGATTCGATATCGAATATGAGGAACGTACCTCCAAAGGGGCAATGCTGGATGCAGAGCTACTGGCAGAGGTTTATCTGAAGTTGGTTGAGCACGAGGACAAATTGGGGTTATTCAATCAGTGAAAAGTCGTGGGGAATGCGTTACCGATGACTAATGTTCTAGCACTGATTGGTGCCGGACTATTGATTGCGGGAATCGCCTTCCTATTCTGGTTAAGGAAACGCAAGTTTGACCGAACAAATTCTTCCGGAATTGAACAATTTGATAGTTATGGCCACAAGCTTGCAGCTCTCTTCTTGGACAAATGCCTTGTGGGTGTGTCCGCATTAGGAGTCATCGGTGGGGTGATTTTCTTGGCATATGGGTTTGAAGACTCTTGGGGGTGGTTGGTTCTATTACCCTTGTATTTCATTTTGTTATTCGGAATTTGGTGACCTGCAACTGTTGCATAGCGGATTCAGCGGATATGGGGGGGTATTCATGCAATTAAGAAAACCATTGGTTTTTCTCGCTATAGCAGTAGTGGTGTCTTTGGTAATTTGCTGGAACTGGAAGCCAGTGTCTTATGCAGAGGGCTTGATTCATATTCAAGCTGAGCAATATTTAGGGCCAATCGATAAACGTATCCTGAACGAGCCTTTGCTTATACAAGGCCAGCTTCTGGACTATGTTGACAACAGGGAGCTTGTCCTTAAAGCATGGATAGCTTTGGCCAAATACCCAAACATGACCCGTCAAGTCTTAGTGGACTATGGCTCGGAGGCAGAATTCAAAGAGGTTTTGCTGAAACATGGCGAATCCGTAATTCCTGTCATCCAATACTTTCGAGAAAATGACCTTTGGTTACTCAAGGCTCAGGACGCTACGGGCAAGAGAATTCAGTCAATTTCGGAATATGTAAAAGGGCTCTGGGGTCAATTGACCGGGAATGAGCAGCCCCCGAATGCGGTTGTACAAAAGAAACTACGTGAGCTTGGCCCGAAAGAACGTGGCTGGTATGCGATAAATTTTATTAAGCAGGAAGGCCATGATTTACTGGGGCAGTTTGTTGTAACCAAAGATAAGGAAGTGAAGAGGATTCAGACGGATCGATCTTTAAAAGCTGTGACCTCCTTTTTTACAAGCGGTATCCGCTCTCTTGAAACAAATTACAAACTTGATGAAGAAACAACTAGCGATTGGTTCTGGGCTTTACTTGATGTTCCTTTGATCGCTCCAGCCGCAAAGGTAGTAATGGGGACCGGAAAGGTAGTAGTGGAGACCGGAAAGGTAGCAGCCGGGGCCGGAAAGGTCCTTAAGGCTGGAAGCGTGGCTACACGGTCCAGTGAGGAATTGAGTCTTATGACTCGCACACGAATGTTTGCACCACGGCTAATACCTAGGAGTTCTGTTCTTCAGAAAATCGGCAGATATGGTGCTGCTGTAGTAACAGCGTATATCGTCATTACGAATCCCAGTTTGATTAACAGCATATTGACCGAGGTTGCCAAATTCTTGGGCTTGAACCCTTTGCTTGTACTGTTTGTCGGGTGGGTTCTTATTATCGTTTTGATGCTTTATCCGTTCACTTGGCTTTTAGTGCCCCTGGTGCGGTTCGTGAGTTCTGCACTTTCGTGGCTTCAACACTCACAGAGGGAACCTTTGCCGAAGAATGTCCCCGCTAAACCCGTATCAAATACGGTGGGGAAAGTCTTTTTTTGCCAACTTGATGCTTGTTGCAGGTATTGCAAATTAAATAGGCCAATAAAGGCTCCGCTTGCTGTCAGCGGTGCAACTACATAAGGGAGAAAACCATGGCAACCAAGAAAGACAAGTCCAAGAAGAAACCCAAAGTGAATCCACCTGGCGGTAACTATGAAGCCCTGGGGAACAAAGACCCGGTTGGCACTGATGGCCGAGCAAGGTACTGGGACACGTTTGATCTGTATCCGCAGACAAGTCTAAGTTCAAGGTATGTGACCTTCAGGCTTCCCGAAAAGATCAAGGGCCCAGTGGCAATGCAGTTTGACATCATCAAGGGAGACCCTAGTTGGCCGACGTTCACAGCCTATAACATTGCCACAGACGTAATCCCCAGCTATTCCTATGCCTGTCGTATAGCTACTATCGGGTGGCCAGTAGAAGAGAAATTTGTCTATAAATGCAAGATCCAAGTCTGGGCAACACCCAACGGCGGTAAGGGCAAGAAGAAGGCGAAGAAAAAGTCTAAAAAATAAGCCGTACTGTTGGCTCAACCAATCCTGGGGAGAAGCGCATGGCCGGTAAGCAGAAGCGAATTGTCGTCCCTACAGACGGCCCATTGGATTGGAAGGCACTCCTGGCCGATCCAGAGAAGCACTGGAGATCTGGCTACTCAGCCATGTCCACCGCTTACTCATGGGAAGAAGCAGATGGTCTCCCTGCTGAGATAGCGGCAATATTCAAGAATGCGGACAACCCAGCCTTGCGGGATGCAAAGCTTGCCCTGGCTATACCCGAATACAAGGTTGACCTTAAAGGGGGCACTAGACCCTCTCAGAACGACGTGTTTGCCCTGATGTCGTGCTCTGATGGCCTCATCTCGATGATGGTGGAAGGAAAGGCCCGAGAGGACTTCGACGCTACTCTTGGGGATTGGAAGAAGCGGACATCAGCAAAGGGCGTTAAAGACCGCTTGGGTGACATCATGGAGAACCTCGGACTTCCAGCGCCTGTTCGCAAAAAACTCTGTATTCAGATCATAGTTGCTGAGCTCATGCCGTACATCCCACATGGGCCGCTTGGGCCGGGTTACATCAAGAAGATGGAGCCTGGAGAGACTGATCTGGACAACATCAGGTATCAACTCTTACACCGGGCAGCCTCAGCAGTGATTGAAGCCAAACGATTCCATGCCAAATACGCTGTTCTGCTGATCCAGTCTTTCGAGGAAGACGATACTAAAAACCACTACGATGACTTCGAGAAGTTCGTCGGCCTGTTCGAGAAGAAAGCAGCCAAGGACAAGTTGATCGAGTTATCCCGGCCTGATGGAAGGCCACTGTATGCAGCTTGGATTCATAGTAAGGCGACTTAAGCGATGGAGATGTACTTTTCCCTTTGGAGTTGACGAATGCCAACACTTCAAGAGTTGACTGGTGAACTACATGCCTTTGATCAGATCTACGATATAGCCCACTCGGATGAGGCCAATGCTTCACGAGGCAGATTCCTTCGTCTATTCCCGCTAAGGCGACTTTCCTCGCTTAGTCTAGAGGACTACGTAATAGGTACCGGAAGAGAAACTTTTTGTGCCAGCGTCGAAGCCAAGACCAAGGCTTGGGCGGTGATCATGGGTGCCACGGCTTTTAAGTTTGGAATTTATTATGGAATAGTGAATGGCGATCCAAGAAGAACATATCGCTTTACTAAAAAGTTTGGGAGCACACCCGCTCAAGCATATAGAGCTGTACGTAATGCGTTGGTATCGCTCATCTCCGACGGCAAGAATCGTAATTTCCGAGAGATAGATGACAATCCTCTATCGCAGATGTTCAAGGCCAAGATCTTGAGTCTCTACTTTCCGGACATGTATCTAAACGTGTGTAGCAAGGGCACGATAGAGGAATTAGCCGCAGAGTTGGAGCTTGGCAATGATTTGATGATATCGGAAGCGCAGCATCTTCTACGAGTGGAAAAGGACACGACTCCAATATCTACGAGTTGGAGCAATCCTCAGTTTATGAAGTTTCTTTTCTGGCAATTCTATAAAGAACCTTCGTCCGAGTCCGAGGAAAATCTGACCAAAACTAAGCGTGGAAAGCCAAAGGTAAATTTCGAGGACATAAATGCCCAAAGAGGGCGGATCGGAAAGATTAGTGAGGCCTTCGCTCTGCGGTGGGAGAAAGATCGGCTAATTTCAGAAGATATGACATCGCTGGCAGGAAAGATTGACGATTTTCGAGATCGTCCGGGCTATGGGTTCGACTTTCTATCATTCAATTCAGAAAACAGTAGGCGATGCATCGAAGTTAAGTCAGTCGGCAAAAACAAAGGGGGTAAGGGATACCGATTCTTTTTATCGGAAAACGAACGATCAGTTTCTCTTCTGCGTGAAAATCGGAATCGATATTACTTTTATCTAGTCTTTTACTTATCTAGTCTTTTACGATGGATCTGGGAAGCCGGATTCTCTGAAGGTACATTTAGCGGAGAATTTCTACAAGAATAGCGAATTGGATCCTTGCGCCTATGTTGCCTCCTTCGACCAGAATAAGCCCATGCATTGAGTCTCTCAGGACCAACTCACGAAAGTCCACCATGACCAAACCCTTCATCCTCACCATCGGATCTCCTGGTCCCCTCACGGCCATCAAGGCCCGTCGTCGTGCAATGACCCTCAGCAGGTCAAAGCTTTACCGTGACGAATATGCAAGGCTTATGCGGGTGAAGAAGAAATCGGCAGAACACCTCTTTCAACCTAGGGGTCTTGGTCTGCTGACAAACCTGGCAGAGAAATGTGGGCCTGACACTGACCGGGTAGCTGAGGCGTTCATTGCCTTGGATCTGCCTGAAGGCATTCCTTTGGAGCAGGAACTTCTTGAGCTGGAAGTTTGGCTGAGGGTGAATGGGGAAAGGTAGCACCTGTGCTAGCGTATTGCTGGAAGAAGTACCCTAAATCCTGTCGGGCTGTTCATAAATCCCGCTTAAATTTTGATCGGTAGAAAAATGCGACTCAAAAAAATGGTTATGAAACGGCACAGATCGGTGAAGGACGAGGAGACTCTCCACGTTGAAGAGCAGGTCACAATTCTTATTGGGGCCAATGATCATGGAAAAACCAACATTCTCGCCGCTATTCAATGCCTAAATGACGACAAGCCCATTTCTCCAGATGATAAGAACTGGGATTCTGACCCTGGTGCTTTCGTGGAACTTGAGTGGCATTTCTCAGTGTCACATAAAGTCTTGGAAGATCTGAGAGATCTTGGTCCCCCCACTTCCCCTGTCGTCGCAGAAGCAGTAATTGAGGCGACAACTTCAGCACAAACAACAGACACGCCGGCAGCCGCCAATTCGGTAGAAGTGCCCCCGTTGCCACTTTTTCCAATTAGTGAAAATGGCGAACTTATTTTCTCTAGAGACTCGCAGACAAATGCTATCAAGATAGTTGCGCTACCCGTGGAAGTCCTCGCTTCAAATGAGAAGGAGGTACTTGGACTAAGGCCACGGGTCGAATTATTTGAGTCGCCAAGCGGAAATGTCATTGATCAAGTAAATCTTGCTCAGCTGGAAACGGCAGACTTTGAATTTATGCAAGGAATATTCCGCCTGGCGGATATCTGGGAGTCTAGGGCAACAATATTTGCCCAGAATGACAGGACCTCCAAGACTTTAGATGAGGCCTCTAAGAGGCTTACTAAAATTCTGAATGACAAGTGGAATCAGGGTAAGGAACTTAAGTGGAAGTTGGAGCATACCGGTACGAATGGTGATCACATCGTAATAAAAATTCAGGATCCTGCAATTGTTGGCCAGTACACAAGGCCATCTCTTCGATCATCAGGATTTAGGACGTATTTTTTACTGTCTATGATTATTTATGCGAGGACTAAAAATAAAGCGGGAAATTCTTTCATTTATCTGTTTGATGAACCGGGAACTTATCTACATCCACAGGCGCAGTTGGATTTACAACGCAGCTTCGAGACAATTGCCGAAGCTGCTCAGATCGTATACACGACACATTCGCTGTTTTTGGTGAACAAGAACTATCCCAAGCGGAATCGGGTTATTAGCAAGACCACGCAGGGTACAAAAATTGATCAGAAACCCTTCACAAAAAACTGGAAGTCTGTACGTCAGTCGTTAGGCATTCTGCTCAGTAATAACTTTCTCATTGCTGATAAAACGCTTCTAGTGGAAGGACCTTCTGACATTATTTACTTGCTAGATGCGGTAAAGAAAATGAAAGCCCGGGGTGTGCTGGACGTCGATCTAAATGACTTCAGCATTGTTGATGCTGGAGATTCACAGAACTATGTTGCGATGACGAAGCTAATGCTTTCAGAGGGGAGGGATATTGTCGCTCTGTTAGACGGAGACAACAGTGGGAGAAATATCGAAACGCAACTCAAGAAGATATGCGAAACAGAAATTGCAGAAAAGCGACTGCAAATTCTGTTACTCCCTACAAATAAATCAGCAGAGGACATTTTTGCTGACGTTGATACATTGAAAAGCGCCGTCCGTAAAGTTTACGACAACTTGGTGAGTACCCAGGCAAGGATTCCGAAAGCAGGCATTGTGATTGACGATGAAATTAGAAAATTGATTCCGTCTGCCACAACTACACTTGGTAAGACCATGGAAAGTGTGACTAAAACGTGGTTTGAGACTAAGGAAAAGATATCGAAACTCTCAATTGCTCTCGCATATGAAGATATAAGTGAAGGGAGCACTGCAGTTGTAAGTGATGAGGCTGCCGCCGTCTTGCAACAAATTCGGACGCTACTAAATCTCAGGGGTGAAAAATCAATGGAAACTGGAGTATTTCAAGAGATTCAGTAATTCATCGCATTTGTCGGGATTCGCAATGCGCATTACTAGACGGTCATCCGTAGTAATCCATCAAGGAACTAAAACATGCTGACCGGGGAAATCCGTAGACAAACCGATGCAATCTGGAATGCATTTTGGTCTGGATATGTTTTGGTTTCGAAACGATGAGCTAACAAACTATCAGATTGAAAATAATGGCCATTCCCATTGAAACGCTAGAAGTCATCCCTGATCCTGTTTCCCTTATTGAGTCGATGAGGGCGGTTGGTTACTCAGTAGAGGCAGCTGTTGCCGATTTGATAGATAACAGCATTTCAGCAAATGCCAGCAAGATTGCGATTCAGTACGATGCGACCGACAATCCATATGTGGCAATTCTGGACGATGGCGATGGCATGGAGGCTGACGAGCTCACGGCGGCAATGCGTCATGGAAGCCGAAACCCTACTGATATCCGGGCAGACAACGATCTTGGCAGATTCGGTCTTGGACTAAAAACAGCGTCTCTTTCACAGTGCAGAAAGCTTAGCGTTGTAAGCAAAAAAAATGGTCATATTAGTGCTCGCTCGTGGGATCTAGATGTTGTCCAAGACACAAATAAATGGGTAGTTGTCGTCCCACCAAAGGTCGAGCTAGACACGTTACCGCTATATTCCAAGCTTGAGGCATTGGGATCTGGAACCCTAGTCGTGTGGCAAGATCTCGACCGATTGATAGCGGGCTCCAAGTATCCGCAGGAGGAAATGACTATCAAGCTTTCCTCCCTTTACGATCACCTCGCATTGGTATTCCACAGATTTACGCAGCGTGAGGGCGGTCACTCCGCTATTGAGTTGAAACTGAATGGATTGCCAATTCCTGCGAAAGATCCCTTCCTCAAAGACAACACATTTCGGCAACCTTTGGAGGGGCAGGTCATACATCACGAGAAAGGAGACGTAACGGTTACTCCTTACGTCCTTCCGCCGATAAGTCATCTATCCCCGGAGGAAATCGAGCTTGCTGGTGGGAAAGACGGTCTTCGTGGAACTCAAGGCTTTTACGTTTATAGGAATCGCCGGTTAGTGATGTGGGGGACATGGTTCCAACTGGTTCCTAAGAATGAATTCTTCAAATTAACGAGAATTCAAGTAGACATCCCGAACTCATTTGACGAACTGTGGGCCTTGGATATCAAGAAATCATCTGCCTATCCACCGGACGTCATTCGTACACGGCTTAGGGAGCTAATTCCTCATTTCACGGGACGGAGTCATCAAACCATATCGTATCCTGGTCGGAAGCAACGCCCCAAAGGGTTCGTGCCGCTCTGGCAAAGAATCGAGCCAGCGCATGGATCATTCAAATACGAATTGAATATTGATCATCCGGCAATAGCAGGGCTATCTAATAGTCTGGAAAAGAGCGACCAAAAGTATTTTCAGTCGCTGCTTAATCTTTTTGGTGCAGCACTTCCTTTCGAATCCATATATGCGGACATGTGCTCCGATAAGAGAACGGCAAATACACCCAATATCGTGAAGGAGCTTATCGAGATTGCTTCATCGCTATTGGATGTAACTCACTTGGATATTGAGCAGGTGTTGAGTATCGATCCCCTGGCACGTTACACCGAGCATCATGATGAAATCCGAAAGGAGCTGGGCTAATGGCTGAAATAAAAATTGATCATTTCATGACAGCGAGGGGAATTCTCGGAAACAGGCTGTTAACGGATGAACTCTTGAGCGAAATAATTGCCACGCTTGCGTTAATTGATCCAAGTGTAAATTCGGACACGTTGAACACAGTAAGGAAGAAGCTTGAATCGTCAATTGGCATAAGCATGACGACGGGTACAGGTATCCGAGAAGACAATAGGGCTCCATGGCTAGAGGATCGCAAGGCAAATATTACTTGGCACTATTGGGAAAGCTATGAACGCCAGCTTCAGGACATTGGATTTAATCGTGACGTGATACGTGTCCTTGGAGAGGATGCAGACAATATTCTTACTGAATGTGGCAATCCAGAATTGTTAAACCAATGGAACGTCCGGGGACTCGTTATGGGGGATGTTCAGTCTGGAAAGACAGCCAGTTATGGTGGCCTAGTATCAAAAGCGGCGGACGCTGGATACAAAGTCATTGTTCTGCTTACCGGGATGATCGAAGAGCTCCGATCACAAACACAAGGCCGTCTTGATGAGGGTTTTGTCGGCAAGGACAGTAGGGACATACTTGGTGCAACGCAGAATGCTCAGAGGATTGGTGCAGGAAGGTTCAGGGCGAAGACCCCGAATGTTCTAACGTCCGTAGACTCAGACTTCTTGACCGCAAACGCAAGGGCGTTGGGGGGAATTCCGCTCGAGAATATAAATGAGCCAGTGCTGTTTGTTATGAAGAAAAATAAATCTGCTTTGGAAAATGTTATCGGTTTTCTGGACTCGCAGATTCAGAGGGGAAGCACGACGCTCAATCTACCGCTGCTTATTGTGGATGATGAGGCGGATAACGCCTCGGTAAATGCCAAAAAGGATGATGACCCGGCAACAATCAATAGGCTCATTCGGGCGCTGATATCCAGGTTCAATCGTTCTTCGTATGTTGCATATACCGCTACCCCGTTTGCAAATGTATTCATCAATCCAGATATAGACGATTTGTTTCCGGCAGATTTTATATATTCATTAAATCCGCCATCCAATTACATTGGTGCTACCGATATCTTTTCGGAGGGAGGGAAGTATTTAAATCAGGTCAGGGATATTGATGATGCTGAGCCGGTCTTCCCCTTCAAACACAAGAAAGATCTTGTGATCGGGGACCTGCCCCAAACACTTAAGGAGGCCGTACACACCTTTTTGTTGTCATGTGCAATCAGGGATTATCGGAAGGAGATGCTTAGGCACCGCAGCATGCTCGTGAATGTATCGAGACTAACAAACGTGCAAGGTCAAGTGGCCACCCGATTGAAGCAATATCTTCATGCCGTCACGGAGGAAATAAAACAGTACATGGCGGATGGAGATCTGTGGCGGAGGCATCCGTTACTCATTCAATTATATGAGTCATGGGTGCGGGAATACTCTGACATCGACATCTCCTGGGATGAGATTAGAGCTCTTTTGTACGACTCGATTGCCTCTGTGAAGATCATTACGATCAATCAAGGAACCAACAGTATTGACCGACTAAACTACTCGGCATACAAGAACACGGATAAGGGGCGGCGAGCAATTGCAGTAGGTGGATTGAGCCTCTCTCGTGGACTTACCCTGGAAGGTCTGTGCGTGAGCTATTTCTATCGAGATTCCAAGGCATATGACACCTTGTTGCAAATGGGCCGATGGTTCGGTTATCGACCGGGTTATGAGGATTTGTTTCGGATATGGATGGATGCCGCAGTGCAGGACTGGTTCTGTCACATATCCGATGTGGTAGATGAATTGAAGAAAGATCTGAGACGGATGCATGCCAATAGGTTGCCGCCAGCCAGATTCGGGATAAGAGTTCGCTCAAAACCCGACACTCTTATTGTGACGGCATTGAACAAGATGCGAAATGCGGAGGAAGTGGTTCATGCCGTATCGTTTAGCGGATATGGAGCCGAGACACCATTTCTACCCAAATCGAATGCGTCAAATCTGAAGAATCTTTCCACCGTTCGTGAGTTTCTAAGTGATATGGAGGCACCAAGACCAATCGGAAGGGCGGGCACCAAATACCTTTGGAGCGGCGTCAAGTCGAGAGTCGTTGCAAACTTTTTGAATAACTTGGAAATAAACGATACGAACATTGAATTCATTGCTGACATTTCCGGAAAGGGACGTCCGCTCGTTTCATTTATCGCAAGCAATGAGGTTGCCTCGCTCCAGGAATGGGACATCTGCGTTCCAACCGGAGAAGGTTCGGCGGCCCCTGCCCTAGGCTTGGTACTTGCCGATGGGTCGACACGGGAAGTGAAGTGTCGTCAGAGACAATTCGAAATTGTCAATGGTTCTCCAGATTACTTAAAGCTAAACAAGCAGAGAGTCGGTGACGTATCAGATGAAATGGTGGGGCTTGATGAAGCAGAGTTAAAAAGTGCTGCGGTTGCTTGGGAGGAAGAGCGGAAGCGAGATATAAAGAAGGGGGAAGGAATTCCTGGCTACATGTATCGGACTTTTCGCAAGCGACCCCTGTTGACGATTCACCTGATTGAGCCAACCTCTCCAAAACCGGATGCTAAAAAAAAGGCTTCTCGCATGATGAAGCCAACGGATATTGAATCGAGCGTCTTGGTAGCTATTAGTCTAAGTTTCCCAGAATTTGAGGGGGAGGACGAGAAAACTCTCGTTCCCTATCGGCTTAACAAGGTCGCACTTCGTAATCTAGGCTATTTGAGAGATGACAAAGATGATGACGAAGATTGAGTCAATCTGGATGGAGCAAGGAGATGAGGCTAGAAGGGTGCCAATTGTGGAGGGAGCTTACAAGCTGAATCTGATTGATCCGAGCAATCCGTTCAGCCTGTATGCGGGAATGGATTCCGGATTTCATGTGATGCTGGCGATTGGGACAAGCTCCCGACCGCCAACCGTTGAAATAAAATCTTCGGCACTCGACTATTTCCGGCAGCAGCGTACAGATGGGTCATGGCTAATGGTCTTGCGACTTCAGCTTGCTGGCCTAGAACAGGTATTCGGACGTCTCTGCCAAGATCTTGTGGATGCCGCCGTAGAAGTTAAGACTGAAAAAACGCTCATCGCCCTTTTCATGGATAGGCTCGACCTGTGGAAGAGACTGTTTCAAAACACTCGTACTGGGCTGCTTGAGAAGTATCAAATAAAGGGACTGATTGCCGAACTCCTCACCCTTGACGAGGTGCTAAGAAAGAGAGATCAGGCTCTGCGGGAAATGGTATCCGGTTGGGTTGGGCCGTTGGGATCCGATCAAGACTTCCAGTATTCAAACTCCGCCATTGAGGTCAAAGCAATATCACCAGATTCCGAAGATATATCAATTGCTTCACTTGGCCAATTGCAAGCGGCGGTGCCCATTGAGCTCAGGGTTCTGGTTCTTAGAGAAGTTTCTCCTACTGACGTCGGCAGCATCAATTTACCTGACTCGGTTGCCCGAATCGAAGGACTCATTGCTGCGGATCCAGAGGCGCTTGAGATATTCCGAGATCGCTTGCTCGAAGTTGGTTACGTTGAGCACGAATACTATGAGTCAGTTGCCGTTGTTTTACAGAAGAGAACTTCTTTTCTAGTATCGGAAGGTTTTCCAAGGCTAACAGCCTCCCAAGTGCCTGCCGGAATAGTTGGCGCAACGTACACAATTAGTCTATCCAGTATTCAACGCCATATCATTGCTTAGGTGAAATAAGTTGGACGACAATGAATTTCTAATTGAACTTGGCCAGATTGTGGCTAGGCGTGCAAGTTCGATGCATTTGGTGGATACGCTCGCTTTTGTGACCGAGGTTGCGGAAAGACTGGAAGAGGATCCGGTATTCGGAGAATTCATTGATGTCGAATACTCAGGATCTGGTTCGCATCGCAGAACCTTAAGGCTTCATGGTTACACTGAACTGGATGAGGCGGACGGTAACATTGGATTGGTTGTTGGAAAATGGAGCGACTTATCTGAACCCGAGACCCTGTCATCCAGTGATGTAAAGGAACTCTCCGGATGGATGGAGAATTTCATCGCAGAGGCAATCGACTCCAAACTGGACGAACGAATTACTGAATCGAACAAGGCCTATGAGCTAGCCACTCTCCTGAGATATGGAAAAGGCAAGATCAACCGAATTCGACTTCATATCTTAACCAACCGTACATTGAGTCAACGCTTCAAGGAGGAAAAGGCAGGCGAGATCGGTGGAATTCCAGTTGAACGACATATTTGGGATCTGCAAAGGCTTAAGGCTATTTACCAGTCTTCAAGGGAGCGAGAGGCCGTTCAGATTGACATACAGGAATTTGGCGTTTCAGGAATTCCATTTCTTGAGGCAGCAAGTACCGAAAGCATCAAATCTTTCCTATGTGTAGTTAATGGGAATCTTCTTGCGGACATGTTTGAGCGATATGGAAGTCGTCTTCTAGAAGGCAACGTTAGATCGTTTCTCGGCATGAAAGGTGGGGTAAACAAGGGAATCAGAGCCACCATTCAAGACTCTCCAGAACTATTTTTTGCATATAACAATGGTATTGCGGCGACCGCATCTGATGTTTTGTTCGGAGGTTCTGGTAGTGCACGACTCATAACAGGATTGGTTGATCTGCAGATAGTAAACGGGGGGCAAACAACGGCTTCGGTTTTGAATGCCAGGAAGAACTACGGTTATTCGTTGGACGGTGTCACCGTGCAGATGAAATTATCGTGTGTCGGAGAAGCACAATCACATGACCTGATTCCACGAATAGCGGAGTATGCGAATACTCAAAATAAGGTAGCCATAGCTGATTTTTTTGCGAATCATCCTTTCCATCGAAAAATGGAGGAAATATCCCGCCGATTGCCTACACCTGCTAAGGCGGGTCAACGCATTCAGAGTAAATGGTTTTACGAAAGATCTCGTGGCCAATATCAGAATGAAAGATTGTATTTGTCAAAGGCCAAGAAGGATCTGTTTGATACCGAATACCCCAGTAAGCAAGTAATCAACAAAACTGAATTGGCTAAATATGACAGCACATGGATATGTAGACCTTACTGGACAAGTCTAGGGCCGCAGAAAAACTTTACAAAGTTCGCCGGGCAGTTCTCAAGCAAAGATCCTGATATTACGGAAACGGAATATTGGAAATCTATTAGTCCGAATTTCGGTGATGCCTACTACCAAAGAATTGCGGCGCTGGCTTTACTGTGGAAAAGGGTTGAAGACATCGTCCACGCTGGTCGTGGTAGTTGGTATATGGGTGACTATCGTCCGCAAATAGTGGCCTATACGCTTTCTACACTTTTCTACGCAGCTCGCAAGTCAGGTTTTCAAGTCGATCTGCCTGGGATTTGGAACAAACAAGATGTTAGTCCGTCACTTGATAGCTACTTGATAAAGTTGGCGATGGTAATTCAGGATGCCTTACTGGAGCCTCAAGAAGGCAAAGGAAGGGTGGACGAGTGGTGTAAGAGAGAGGCTTGCTGGGAGTCCATCAAGGATGTCAGGATTCCCTCCATCGATTCCATACAAAATGACCTCATCAGCATCGAGGAATTCAGTCGAGAAAAGGTCTCAAGTCGCAAGCAAGGCATTCAGGATGATGGGATAGCAATTCAAAAGGAAGTGCTTGGGTTAACCCAGGCAGGATATTGGGCTGCTCTTTTGAAATGGCAAAACGCCCCAAGTGTCTTGAATCCAGTAGATCGAGCACTTGTAGTACGTGCCAGCACACTTCCGGGCTTTCTAAAGGTAACTCTGGAAAAAGATTGGAAACGGCTACTACAGTTGCGTTCCCTTGCTGAAGATGAGGGATTCAGACATCGATAAATACATATAGCGACCAGATATGCCTATCACTCTCGCAAGAGTTTGAGAGTAATTCTGGCAATCTTTAAGGCTAGAAGTGGTGGCACTGCATTCCCCACCTGATGAAACTGTTGGGTTCGATTGCCTTGAAAGAAATAATTGTCCGGGAAAGTTTGGAGTCGAGCTGCCTCTCTCACCGTCAGACTCCTGCATTGTGTGGGGTCTGGATGAATGAAATAGTGTCCATCCTTAGATATGTGGCTGGTAATGGTTGTTGATGGACGATTTCTTTGCTGGACCTTAAATCGATCAGCAAACTTTCCGCTTTTCCAATTCTTGTGAGCTGGCTCAAGCCCCGGTAACTTGAATCCCTCATGCCCCTTTGGTGACTTGCCGTAAGCCAAGGCATATGAAGAGGCAAACAAGTATCGACGGAGGTCTGATGTCATGTGGCTTCGTGCTTCGTGATTCAGCCATACCGTCAAATTGTCATCAACGTACCAGTTGTCCAGCGTATTTCCATTGGAAGAGTAATTCCCATGGCGGCGCTCTCTAAGAGAGCCGTGAGATAAATTAGTGCGAATTTGGCTTTCTAGAGAATTCAATCTCTGCTTTAACTTCGAAAACGCCGGAATCGCACTGCTTGCTCTGCGAATCTGTCGCAAATGCTTCTTTATCTCCGCAGCCCACTTTTCTGGACTATCTTGTCCTTTGCTTATGCGGCTTCTTAATTTTGGCAATCTCCAGATCGCTTGCTTGACTGTTAATTGAGCCGTTGTGCTTAACCGGGATGGTCGATCGTGAATGTCATCTCTAACTCCCAACAAAATAACTCGATGTCGTGCCTGAGGAATTCCGAAATTCTCAGACCTGACAATAAAATCGTGAATATCAATCTTCTCTGGGTTCATACTCCATTCGTATCTCGTGTCGCTGCTTAGCGAATGGATCCGATAATTATGTCCACCAGTCTTGCCTAGAGCTGCATCAGGATTGCTCAGGTCACGCAGAATCGTACGGAATATGCCCTCGCCATTGACTTTAGAAGACAGAATACCCTTTACGTTCTCCATCACGAAAACGGAGGGTTGGTACTTCTGGATGATCTTCAGGTATTCCTTGTACAGGAAATGCCTGTGATCCTCGTCAGGCTTGTAGTCGACCTTACCTTTGTTGCGAGAACGTCCAACCAATGAATAGGCTTGGCAAGGGGGGCCGCCAATGAGTACCCAAGGCTTAGAGGCAGAAATTTTAGATTTATCTAAAATTCCTATGAGTTTTCGATTCCCCTCTGGGCTCCCCAGCGTTATCTGCCTTGCTTCGTTTTCCGCCTCAAGCCAAGCATCTTCAGTGCTTTCATCCCATGGATATTGAGCATCACCATTGCAGAATCGATAGTAGCTTTCTAGGTCAGAACCGCCTTTCGATTTAAGTATTCGAAAGAATGCACGAAGACGGAGGGTTTTGTGTGCTGAGGCTTCCATCTCAGCAGAAATCTTAATCTTAAAAACTTTTCCGTTATCAAGAGCGGCAAATCCCTCGCCAAGACCTCCGGGTCCGGCAAATAGATCTACAACAGGTATTGGCGCTTGCGTGGCCATATGTCAACATTTCTTCTTTTTCAAGGCTCGGCCCAGGTTACCAGGAATGACCGATATAGTCGATAGTCAAACCCGTTCTCGGATGATGTCCAGTATCAGGGGCAAGAATACCAAACCAGAGCTAATAGTTCGGCGTTTCTTACACTCGAAAAACTTTCGATTTCGCCTGCATTCTAAAAACTTGCCTGGCCGACCTGACATTGTGCTGCCCAAGTACAAAGTATCAATATTTGTACATGGCTGCTTTTGGCACAGGCACGTTGGTTGTAGATTTGCTACCAACCCTGATGAAAATGGCGATTCTTGGCAAAGAAAATTTCATCAAAATGTTGACAGGGATAGCAGGCAGATTCGCCAGTTAATCAAAGACGGGTGGGGTGTAATAGTTATATGGGAGTGTTCCCTGAAGGCCGCTAATTTTGACCTTTCTTGGCTGCCTAGCGAAATTCAATCGCAACGGACGACCTACTTTGAATGGCCGAAGCCGAGCGAGGAATTAAAGCCTTAAATCAGACAACCAAGCCAAATGGGCCTATGGTGATTCCATCTCGCCCAACCTCGACGCCTTCCTCGCTGACTCGATCTTTCCGACCCATTCTTGGGTGGTGAGGATGCCTTCCCCATAGACGCCTTTATCAAAAGGCTCATCACTCAGCAGCCATTCAAGAAACTCCTTCTTGCTGACGGTTCCCTTGCCTCCCTGAGTACCATGTGAGTTTTCACGATCCCTGCCGACGTAACAAACAATCTTGCTCCCGTCCTCACTCAGCTCGTAGTCATTCCAGTTGGCTAGGATCTCTGCAACATCGTCTCGGCCAACTTTCTCCACAATTGCCTTGAAGGCTGCAGCGGCTTTTCGAGTGGTTATTCCAGTTGCCATCAGTCCTCCAATTTATGTGCCATTTTGACTCAAAATGGTGATACCACCCCCGCCTTAGCAGGGGCACTTCCTACTTCCCATACCCAGCCAGCCACTGAATCCCCCCAAACAGAAGCAGGAGCCAGAGCCCACAGGCGGCAATTACAGCCATCGGCATCCCCACCAGCCAATAGAACAGACTGAGCAAGGTACTCACGCTGCTACCCTCAGGACCGGCACGGTAAGGAACGACTCCCAGGCCGACTGAAGCCGCTGTATATGCTCCGGTACTGCCTGGACTTCAATCATGGTCCCCATCCCTTCCTTGTCGTCAAACACGTAGAAATGGCAAAGCTCTGCCCCTGAGACCATCAACTGGTGCTGCACCTGATAGTAGTAATGCTCAGGCACTACCCCACCGGCTACAGCCTCCCACGTCTCACTCTCCCGACCTTTCATCGGGCATTTGATCTCAAGGATCAGATCCCCCTGGAATGTCAGCCCATCCAAACTAGCTGAATACTCCCCATCCACCATGACTGCTGGTTCCATCACGATGCCGGTCTCGTCTTCGTAGGTTGCCCTGGCCGTGGGTTCCAGCATCATTCCCCGGCGCATGGGGTAAGTGACCTCCTGAACCCGCTTCCCTGTCCGGATCTCCCGTAGCTGCTCTGGCGTTACCCAAGGAGATAGCCCCATCACGGCAGGGGTCTCAGAGGCATTGCGGTACTTGAGTCGGTGGGCCAGCCACTCCGGCGAACCCTGCACGAGGTCGATGATCTGCCTCATGCAGCTTTCCTTCCCCGATTCAATGAACGCAGCACACGGTCATAGTCCGACGCAGGGATATCGCACAGGTTGTTAGCCTTGAAGTACGTGAGCAATCGGCCAAGGTCCCCGTTGACTTCACCGAGCAGTTTCTTGATGTGAGCCTGTTGCTGATCCGACAGGGTTTCGATGTCACTGGTGGTGGGAACGTCTTCACCGGCATAGATGGACAGGCCAAGACCATGCAGGCTGATGGCTTTGACGAGGCAACGCTGAATGCTGGTGTTGATGTCAAACGGCGTCGGTGCCAGGATGGGCTTGTTCTTTGCATCCAATACCGGATGAATCTGGCTGAGTGTGCTTCCCTGTACCGTCACGGCCACTTCCACGAAATAGCCAAGATCAGTCTGCAGGTAGGGCTTCCCCTCAAATCGCTTCACTTCCCAGTTGGCTTCCGGGTCAAACTCACGCAGCTTTGCGACTGCATGAGGCCAGGACAGATAGTTGAACTGCCCCTTCTTTTCAATCAGCTCTGACAGGCTGATTCCATTGAGGATGGAAAAGTAATTGTTCGTGGTGGCTTTGCTCATGGTAAGTCTCCGAGTTCAGAAATGAAAAAGCCCGGTGAAGGAATGTCCTCAACCGGGCTCTAAGGGTGTTGCTGTTACTAGGCTGCCAGCTTCAATGCCTCATCAAGTGCATGCTTCTTCACTGCCGCACCCTGACCGAACCATGCCGAATGCAAACGGCCACCTGTGACACGTTCCCTTCGGTGATGGTCGAGGTACTCCGTCACCGAGTTGAGCAGGCCCCACGCAGTGCCATTGGCCGCTTGAAGGTCAGAGCCAACAGCTTCACCGGCATACAGGTCATACACCGATTTGAGTAGCCGTTCCCTTGGCTGTTCATCGAGGGGTAGCGTTGAATCCCCCAAGACGTTAGCGAGATAGGCCTGAGCTTCAGCCGGAGAGACAGTACGTGCTGCAAGGGCGTGAATGCTCTGCTTGAACGTGTCCCAGGCAGAAAAGCCAAGGCCCAGTTCATCTTTTACTGCCTGTGCATCGAACTTCACGGTATGGGGAACACGTATTGCGCCAGTGGTGTTACCCACTGCCATTTGAAGGGTATTGTTGCAAACCACTCGCACGGACGTGTACTGGGCCGTAGTAGCCAAGGATCCATCACAAGCGGTAGCGAGCAGCAGATACGCCCTTACCCTGTCACCACCCCTTAGCACTGCTTCCTGGCCTGTTCTGGCTAATGCCCAGAGCTTGCGGCCACCCTTCAGCACTCCCGCAGTCTCCAGTTCGAAACCACCGGCTGAAACCAGGTCCTTGTAGAAGTCCAGAACCTCTCGTGGCTGCACCGGCTTGTAACGATCACTGACAACTGACAGTGGTGCTTCCGTGTCGCTGCGGAACAAAACTTTCTGACCTTCCACCTTGACGAACTCACCGTTGTTCGGGAGGAAGTGGACTGGTGTTTCACGGATGTCCCATTCCATTCCTGCCTCTCGTGTCCAGACTTCCAAGGGTTGACCTTCGGTGAGCTTGATACCCAATCCATGCCAGGGAGTTTCCTGAACATAGGCCATCGCTTCTACTTCGTGTGCCATGAGATTCCCCTTAGATCAGACCACGTTCGGCAAAGGAAATGGAGTGACCACCTGCGACGATGAAGTGATCTAACACCCGAACGTCAACCAAGGCCAAGGCTTGGCGGAGAGTTCTGGTGAGAAGCTCATCGGCTTGGCTTGGTTCCCCCACGCCAGAAGGATGGTTGTGAGCCAGGAGTACCGCCGCCGCATTGTTGGCAAGGGCTCCCTTCACGACCTCCCTTGGATACACGCTTGTTTGCGTCAGCGTTCCTTGGAACATTTCCTCGCTGTCGATGACCCTGTTCTGTGCGTCCAGGTAAATCACGACGAACACTTCCCGTTCCTTGCCTGCCAACAGCAGGACAAGATAGTCACGCACTGCTTGGGGAGAAGCCAGGGCATCCGCCACTCTCATCTGTTTCTGCAGTACGGCCAATGCCCTTCGCACCACACTGCTTTCCTGACTCGTCATGATTGTCACTCCTCAAATGAAAACACCCGCCAACCTCGAAAGGTCTAGCGGGTGTGACTGGTGGTGGCGGTGTGGTTGGCTTAGTAGTTGCCGTAAACGTCCGGCCCCTGGTAGTGCCGGCAGAGGAACACGACAATCCTGTCCAGAATGATGTCGATGATGCCGTGGACTTTGGACTTGAGGAAATCCCAGAAGCGTTTGATGGTTTCCAGTGTGCGGAGAATCATCAGGACGGTATTGCGGTAAATCGTGAGCATGTGGCACCCCTGTTGGTTGTTGAGTAAAGACAACAAGGTTTTACCCCTGTCATCTTTATTCTTATACCAATGGGTAGGTCGGAAATTGAGTACCCGTGAGCAAAAACGCTATTGGTCTCTATTGGTTTGTAACATCCGGTCCTTCTTGCCAGTAACAATTCACGTTACTATCACTTGGTGGAAATGATCGCCCAGATCTCACAGCGCTATGAAGCAAGAGTGTGTGCCGTTTTGATTTCTTATCCAAAGGGAGAATAAAAAATGAAAAGCACTTACCACGCTATAGCAATATCGTTATTTGTTCTGGTAGTCGGATCAACTGGAACTCTAGCCCAGACAACGAGCGCCTTGGTTGACTTCGAGCATCTTGGGGAACCGCTTATTCTGAAGAAGCTTGGGCAAAAGGAAATCGCAATACTAAAAAAACTCAATATTGAGGAAGACTCCGGGGGGGCGACAATGTCCAATCCATCGAGAGTAATCGGAATCGCTGGCGGTAAAGGCCTATTTGTCTTGGCTACGTCTTGCGAATCTGCTGGTGATGGAAGTTCAGAGTGGTGCAGCCTAAACACAATAGCAAGTTTGGAAACGGGAAAGCAATTTCGCCTCATTACTGATGAGCCATTCCTGCTCTCTAAAATTGAGGGTAATGATGGTTCGGAGACTGCTATTCGATATATGAAGAACGAGAAGGGTGAACTGTCCGCTTTCATAATCGCTCGAAATATCGTCAAGAAATTCAAGGGAAAGATGACTTGCGAAAACAAAGGAGCAATAGTTGATGTCGACGGCAAAGCGCAAAAACTCAGCCTGCGCTTCACGAACAAATCGCTTGGGCCCGAATGCTTTGTCCCGCCGAAGCAAGCGCAGAATGATCCGAAGTACCAAGAAAAATATGACGCCGCTCTGAATGTATTCCAGAAAAATCTATTCATGAAGGTTTTGGCTAACTAACCATCCGAACCTTCACGGCATACGAGAGGGTGTGGTCATGACGAAACTTACGTGCTGGCTTTGCCGAGGGATTCGCACTGCTGCATTACCCCTCCTGCTTGTACTGGCGGGCTGTGGTCCCTCGGTTGTATGTGAACCAAATGTTCCCGGAGACGTATTACTCAAAAGCCTTTCGGAACCTAGCCTACCCTTCGAGGATGCCGCTAAAAATACGGTGCAACTTCTCGCTGCTTGCACTCTGAGTAAGGAGCAGCAGGACTCTGTAGATAAGGTGGTTGGAAGGATTGCTGCTGAAGCTCCCCTAGCTGTGCAGGCGGACTTCTACTCCAAGCTTTCCGATAAAGCACCATCAAGCAAAGTGAGGCTTGATTTCATCTCTCTGTCAACGGCCATATCCGGAACAGCGAAAGCAACGCAGGAGCCGCTTACGTTGGTTGAGTTTGAGCAACTCGGTAAGCCATTTGACCGGAAAACGGCGAGCCCTCAACTTTTTGCAGCGTTGAAGTCGATAGGTGAAGAGGAAGGAGATCCGGAGTTAGTTCGGCAAGTAGACACTGAGATTGGCCCTGTTGTTTTCGTTCGTTCCGTGAGATCGGAGAATTTCTCAGAGTCCAGTTACCTTCGAATATACGAATTGAACAATGGAAGGAGATTGCCGACGCCAACTGAAGGGCTTAACTACATACTGACAGGCTCTTCAGACAACGCTTTTAACGATTACTTTTTTTCTTGCGGTAGTTTGGCTGGCGGTAACTGCGGTACCAGGGACTCTCGGTATGCTTTAAATTCGCAAGGCAAACTGAAGTACATCGCCAGTGTTCTTTATAACGCACAAGAAGATGGGAACTGCGGAATTGCTGTTACCGCTTCACAGTTAAAAGCAAAGGCAATTGAACCAGTTGTGGCGCTGGCTGAGCAACAAACAGTCAAGTGCACTTCTCCGCCGACACCGGACGCACATGGAGATGCTTTCAAAGTCTATTCTGAGCAGGCTCTTCTCTTAAGAATCACAGAAAAGGGCTCCTATCCAAACTTGGCAGAGTTGGTTAGTTTTAAACGAAAGGACGCAGCAGACAGTGCCCTTTTGGCTAAGCTGCTGGCGCAGGGGGCTACATGGAGGGCCGCTCTATTTGAGAGGGCTATCGAATACATAGACGTAAAACCGGTTGCCTCTTCAGAGGAGGCATTTAATCAGCTGCGAAGACTTGCGGATCAATCAAGTTCAGACCTGGCAAATCTGAAGTGGCTGTTGAGTACCCCACCGATTGACCCGGATGCTGCCGCTCAGGTCTCACAACGTGAATCTGAAATTGAATTAATTCGGATACACATAAAAATGGCCACCGCACTTAAAGCGCCAACGCCTGTAGTGCCGAAAACGTTCCCGTACATTTCTCTCACTATTGCCATTGGTAGGCAGCCTCAGGTTGGTGATCCCGCCGTATTCAGCTTTCCTGAAAGTATTCCGCAAACACCATATGCGTATTTCGGCATTCGAGTCGATAGAAGTGAGCCGAGCATTCTCTACTCTTACAAACCCATAACCAATCGTGGCGTGGTAACTCTATTAGTTATTCCTCAGCCAAAGTCGGCAAACTTTTTCGTGGGAGGCATGTCCCACACCGTACCACTTTATAAATCGCTCTCAGACAATGAGTTTGCAGAATATAAAAATTACTACAAGCTCGTGGACGAGTATCAGCAACAGATGACGGCGTATAACCGACAAATAGAAACGGAGCGGGAAAAAATAGGCAGAGTTATGGATGAGATTAGACGAGTGGATGTGCGAATTGGGGAGTTGGCGGAAAGGGCTCAGGAGCAAAACGTCCCTTCCCCTGCTTCAAGTCAGAGTCCGAAAGTAATTCCAGCGCCAAAAGCGGCGGCGGTTAAGTGACGTCAGGCCCCGCTCATCCTCCACGCCAAACTTGTAGCGCATGAGCCAGTAAAAAGCTTGTGGTGAACGCACGATGCCATTGATGGCCGCGCAAAGTTCGTTGATGTATGTCGTGCTCGGCTTCATGGACGATGGTGGGAGATCGATGGGTGCAGTCCTTATACCATCGTGGTGTTGATGGACGAAAAAAACCCCGACTTTTCAGGGTCGGGGCTGGGTTTGAGGGAGGGTTAGTCGTCTAGAGTTGCACCTCCACCAACTCAACTTCGTAACAGTCCCCGATTTTTACGTGCAGGGATGTGAGATCGCACTGGAAACCTATCGTCGCCTCGTGCAAACAGTGACGGAAGAGGTGAAAATTCTTTTCCGTGCATTTCGCCTTAACGTCCCCAGTAACGATGTGCGCGTTCTTTTCAGGGGAATATCCCACGCTCACTGGAACAGCCGTGCCAAACAGGTTGGTCGGGAGGTCAGCCACAACCCTTGTGGTGTTGATCTCGGGTATTGATAACTGGTACTTTATTTCCATTTCCATCTCGTCGTCCGCATGCTTTTCAAGCATGCTCCAGAGATCTTTTGCTTTTTGGTCAAACATATTTACTACGGCTAGCATATTTTTCTTTCTGTTGAATATTCATATATTTCATGTTTCGGGTAAATCTACTGCAGTGAACCTAATCCGAATTGCGAGTCCTTTTCCTTAACTGGGGTGTGCCTCCTCTCTCGGTGCTGCGCCGCCGGCCTCATCCGTGCCATCCGTGCCAGCGACTTCGCTTGGCATAATTGGCACCGATGCTGCGGGGAGGGCCCAGTGGGAGCGTTTTTTTGCGCCAAAGCCGGACTGACGGGCTTGAATGCCTAACGCCACCCGTGCCCTCTGGACCGACCTGGGCTTAAACCCCGCACATTCCGCAGCGGCCATGATTTCGTTTTGGTCTGCCGTCAAACGTGGGACCAGGGTTTCGGACTTGGAATCTTCACCGGACCAGATCAGGACCTTGGCGGGGGTGGCCACCGAACCATCGGGCCAGGTGTGGCCACGGGTGAGTGTTGCGGCAAGGGCCAGGGCAACGGTGGTCTTCCCCGTTCCGGGAGGTCCGGCCAGCAGGCTCAGTTTCCCTGCAGGCAAGAAATACTTCCAGAGCGAGGAGGTTGACCTTGCGTTGATGGCATCGGCACGGATGAGCTCGACGGTTTCTGCGGATGTGTGCGGATTCATTTGTTACCACCGTCGTGCTTGGACACGTGATCCGGTCCACGAGTGGCTATTTGCTCAATAACCCAGTCATTTAGTTCTTCAGCCACCCACCCAACACAACGTGCTCCAATGCCGAGTTTGACCTGCCGTGGGAATGTCCCTGCCTCAATACGGGCATAGATGGTTGAGCGGGACAGCCCTGTTATCGCTTTGACTTGATTCAGGCGGAGAATCGTCAGGTTGCGTGGTGGTCTTTCTCCACCAGGAAAACCTGTGACAATTGCTACGCTATTCGCTGCTTGCTGCATATTGGTGTAACGTCTTTCCGAGCACCGGGAAGTACCGGCATTCCTCGACTATGAACTTTGGGGAGCTTGATAAAACTGGAGAATTGAGGGGGGCTCAGATTTCCGGTAAGATTCAGGCGGTAGTCCGAAAAACCGTTTTGAGAAAGACATGTCCATGCAATGGAACTGGGATAACTGGCCAGAAAACTAACTGGCTAAATCGGCAGAGTCAGCCTGTTTGTGGCACTCCATTTACATTGCCGATAAATATTTAACCCCGCATTTCAATGTGGGGGTAATTCCGGGGGTAGATTTGAATCTTCCCCGAGGCAGACCCCTGCGTTCATGCGGGTCTTCAGGGTGTATGTGATTGCGTCCCTGGCCACCAATAAAAAAATGACTTAAGTTAAATTCTATTCGAGTCGTTTGTTAATATTGTTTCGATGTAGGCGCTGTGTAGGATTTTCTGGCCGGTGATTGGCCGGTTCCTCCGCCTCCCCAACTACTGGCATTGGTGGGGGTCGGCGGGAATACAACTGTATTCCCGAACATTGCTATGTTCCGAACCATTTGTAAGCAGAATGTCCCGCGCCATTGCGCCTGCGACAAAATAATCCACACCTAAGGAAGCTCTGATTAAGTCCGTCATTCCCGCGAAAGCGGGAATGACGATTTATGGACTTAATCAGAGCTTCCCTAATTTTTCTGTGACGCGATGGACCTCGCGCATTCTCGCTAGAACGATCGGCTCGAGGGGGCGCTCAGATTTGATTGAAAACTGAAATCAATGTGGTTGGGACGTTGGGATTACATAGGTAATCCTGACAACCCCGAAGTCGTATGCCGAACTGAAATCAAGGGGGGTGTCTGGAAAACAACTGTTTTTCAGACCTTGGGCCTAAATGTGGCTGCTGGTACGTATGAACATATTTCCGGTTCCGCGTGGGACCGGGTTCTCGTCCCGTTGTGCTGAAGCTCCCATCCAGCTGAAAGCAATCATTTTTTAACGGGTATTAGCTTGCCCTGTACGGGGCAAGTTATTGAAGAACCGAGAAAAATCTCTCGGATCGGGAAATTTTTGATATTTTTGTTCCCCATATGGGGGCCGATACCCCCCCAAATGGGGATGGAGCGCGCCCCCATCGTTCTACTTGCTCATCCGTCCCAGCCCGGACACCGCTTCGCGGCCGATGCCAGCGCCTGAAGCCGTGCTGCACGCTGAGAGCACCACCCAGTCGGCATTGAGTTTGAGCGAAAGTATTTCCTCCATCGTAAGCAATCCGTCTTCCCCAGAGTTGCCAGTGACCTTCGGGGGCTCGGGTTCGTGGTGATGGCCACGCTGGTGTGCTCGTAGAGCTCGGGCAGCAGGTGAAACAGCAACGCGCCCCCGGCCTGGCTAAACGGCGGATACCCAGGCTCATCCAGAATGGCGAGGTTCATGCGCATCAGCGACCGCGCAATCCGCCCGGCCTTGCCGTCGTGCTTCTCCCGCGCCAGGACACTGACCAGATCGACCGTGGAGTAGAAGCGCACCCGTTTGCCCTGCAAAGCGATGCCGGACACTGCGATGGCGGTGGCCAAACGCGTCTTGTCCGTACCGGGGCCGCCGATGAACACCGCGTTCTGTGCCGTTTTGGCGCAAAGAAAATTTTCAGCATGTTTGCATATATTTCAAACAATACGACAACAAGCAAGGTTGCCGCCTGAGGTGAATTCTGGGGGGGGGGAATGGGTGTTAACCCAAAAAATTGGGGGTTTTGGATCAAATGACCCAATTGCTTCGCCGGGAACTTAAAATCTATTTTTTTATTTTATATTAAAAACATATAGTTATAGAAAAAAAAGATAAGCGTTCTGTCTGGCACAAACAATGCTCCGATCCATTTAGAAATTATTGAAATAAATGTCATTTATTGAAATAAATGGATTACTCAGCAAGTACAACCATCGCTTGACAATTAATAAACCACGGAGGAAATCTCAAATGAACAGAAAACAGCAGCAACTGATTCAACGCACCATGGACACCCAGCGTGAACTCACGCGCTCGGGCCTCGATCGTCGCAATCTTCTGAAGCTTGGTGTGCTGAGCGCCAGCACCGGCATGCTGCTGCCCATTCAGGGCCTGAGCATGCGCGCGGCCTATGGCGCCTCCACCCCGGTTTGTCCGATTCCGGGCGTCGATCTGATCAGCCCGCGCACCACCCCGTTCAAGGACGCGTTCAACCGGCTGGAAGAAATGAACCCCACGTACAGCGTCAAGAGCAGCGTGTCGGAACTGACTGATGAGATGTTCCTGCGCGGGGGCAAGCCGACCGCGGCAGCCAGCAACCCCCTGGACTCCAAGCTGCGCCTGCTCGAGGAGCACCCGGAGATGTCCTCTGCCACGCCCTACGCCAATCTTCGCCACCAGGCCTGGGACGGCACCGACAAGGACACCGGCCTGCTCGCCCCGCCCAAGGACTTCTACGAGATGCGCGCCGTTCAGCACCAGCACGTCTGGCACACCGACATGCCGGCCGGCTTGCAAGGCCAGCCGGCGTGGGGGTTTGTCGACCGCGATTTCGACGTAAAAGCCAGCACCACTGGCCTGGCGGCTACGAACCGCTGCACCGGCGTGCCCGGCCCGGTGTTTCGCACCAAGTACGGCCGCTCGCCGCTGATTCGCATTTACAACGAGCTGCCTGACAGCGCCGTGAATGCCACCTCTGCCCTGGGCTTTGGCACCTCGACCATGGCGACCCACATGCACAACTTCCACACCCCCTCCGAGAGCGACGGGGGCCCGCTTTATTACAACTACCCGGGCAAGTTCTGGGATCACCATTACCCCAACCTGTACGCCGGCATTCTCGAATCGCAAGATCCGAACAGCAAGCACAAGATCCCCGCCAACAAGGCGGGCGTGCGCGGGGACTGGCGCGAGGCGCTCGGCTCGCTCTGGTTCCACGACCACAAGCACGACTTCACTGCGCAGAACGTCTACGCCGGCCTGTTCGGCGCGGCGCCGATCTATGACGAGTGCGACACCGGCGACGAGACCGTGGTCGGCACCACCGGCATCCGCTTCCCGACCCACTCGCAGGACGCGGGCAGCTTCCCCTACGAGTTCGACGTGCCGATGATGTTCCATGACCGCCAGTTCGACCCCAAGGGCGTGGACTTCTACCCGCTCGCCTGCCTGGATGGCGCGATCGGCGACAAGCTGACGGTGAACGGCACGATCCAGCCGTTCATGAACGTGCAGCCGCGGCGCTATCGCATCCGCATGTACAACGGCGGCCCGAGCCGTTTCTACTGGTGGTGGCTGCGTCAGGGCACGGGCGCGAACTTTGTGCCGATGACGGTGATCGGCAACGACGGCAACCTGATGCCCAGAGCGGTCACCACGACCAGTTTCAAGCAGGGTGTGGCGCAACGCTTTGACGTCATCCTCGATTTCACCAACATGAAGCCGGGCACCGAGTTTTACTTCGTCAACCGCGCCGAGCAGACCAGCGGTCGCGGCCCGTCGGGCAAACTGCTCGACCCGGCGCTGAGCCAGGCGGCGATCAAGTTCGTAGTCGAGGCCAAGCGCACCGGCCTCACCGACAACAGCACCAAAATCGTCGCCGGCATGGCGCTGCGCCCGCTGCCCGATCTGCCCAACCTGCCCGTGCTCAAGAAAAAGGAATGGGTGTGGGGCCGGGGTAGCGGCACCTGGGTGGCTAACGGCGCAGTGTTCGACCGTTTTGCCGCACCCTACGAAGTGACCGAGGGCTCGGCCGAGATATGGACGCACAAGAACGGCGGCGGCTCCTGGTCGCATCCGCTGCACGTGCACTATGAAGAGGGCCGCATCCTCGACTACAACGGCGCGGCGCAGCCCGACCCAACCCGCGCGCTGGAGAACGGGCGCTTCGATGTGTACCGCATCGACCCGAGCGCGACCATCACCACGGCGATGCGCTTTCGCGATTACAAGGGTATCTACCCCATGCACTGCCATAACGTGGTGCACGAGGACCACGGCATGATGGCCATGTGGAAGATCGTCTGAGCCAGCGGGCGCCGGGGTAAGCAAGCCCGCCCCGGCACCCCGATTTTTAAGGGATCTAGAATGTATTATTCGTAAATAGGGTCAGTGTAACTTTTCAGGCTGGTACAGACAGTGTGTGGGGAAAAAGGTGGTTTGAATTTCCTATACACTTTTACCTGCGGCCCTGCGCTCGGCCTGTCGCCACGGCGACAAGCCCAGGCAAGCCCACAGGATGCGCCTGCTGCACCATTTTTGCCACCGTAAGGATGACCGGTTCGGCAAAGCGCGGCCCGACAATCTGCAGGCCGACCGGCAGGCCGACCGCCGTGAGGCCGGCCGGCACACTCGCCGCCGGCAGCGCCGGCAGCGAAATCAGGAAAGTCTGCGATGCCCAGTCGATGTAGTTGTCAAGCTTTCGGCCGTTGATGGACTCGGGATAGTTTTGTTCCACCGGAAAGGGCGGCACGGTTGCGGTCGGTGTCAGCAGCACATCGTAGCGCTCGAACAGCGCGGCGAAACGCAGCCAGACCTCGGCGCGTTTTTTTTCGGCTGCCGCGATGTCCGTCACCGTCACTTGCAAACCGGCGCGGATGTTATTGGCGGTATTGATGCCGATCTCATCCAGCCGGCCGAGGCGCTCGAGGTGGTTGCCGACCATGGTTTCGCCGCGCAACACCATGAAGGCGTCGCGCGCATCGGAAAAATCGACCTCGATCTCATCGACCGTCGCACCGCGGGCGGCAAGATCGCGCGCCGCCTTGCGGCACAGCGCCTCGACTTCGCTGTCCATGCCGACACGGCCGAGCTCCGGCGCGTAGGCGACACGCAGGCCGGTGAGGTCGCGCGCTGCCGATACCAGCGCGTAAGCGCTCGCCCACGGCGCGACACAGGACAGCGGTGAGCGCCGAGACAACCCGGTCATGGCGTCGAGCATCAGCGCGCAATCGAGGGCGTCACGCGCCATCGGCCCGGCCACGCTCTGGTCGTGCCAGGGCAGCTCGCCCGGATTCTTCGGAATCAGGCCGGGCGTGGTGCGCAGTCCCACTACGCCGCAAAACGCCGCCGGCGTGCGCATCGAGCCGCCGTGGTCGGTGCCCTCTGCCAGCGCGATCATGCGCGCCGCCAGTGCCGCCGCACCGCCGCCGGTGGAGCCGCTTGCCGACAGGCGCGTATCCCAGGGGTTGCGCGTCGCGCCGAACACCGCGTTGAAGGTGTTGCCGCCGGTGGCAAATTCCGGGGTGTTGGTCTTGCCGATGACAATGGCGCCCGCAGCCTTGAGACGCGTCACCGCCTCGGCATCCTCGGTAGGCACGTTGTTGGCAAACAGCGTCGATCCGTAGGTGGTGCGAATGCCCGCCGTCGGCGTCACGTCCTTGATGCCCACCGGTACGCCGGCGAGCGCACCGGCGGCCTCCCCGCGGCCGATGCGCGCATCGATGTCTTGCGCCGCCGCCAACGCCTGCTCCGCCGCCAGGGTGCAAATGGCATTGAGCGCCGGATTGTGGCGTTCTATCGCGGCAAGATGCGCGTTCAGCACCTCGACCGCGGACAATTTGCGCGCGCGCACGCGGCGCGACAGTTCGACGGCGGAAAGCCCGGTAATCGCAGGATCGATCATGGCGGCTAGCCTAAAGCACTCCCGCCCCGGTGAACAGCCCCCAAGCCGGCCGCACCAGCATCATGCGCCCCCGCCGCAATTAAGGGCGATGCAGTGAGGGTGCAGAGGGGAGCGCCTCAGAACACCGCATGTCCAAGGCGCTGCTTTAGGGTGAACACTGAGTTATTCCCCTCCTTGAAGAGGAGGGGTGGCGCGAAGCGCCGGGGGCGAAGCCGGGATTTCGCGGAGCATGCGCCGCGCCGGCTGAGCGGTTCTGGCCTACCGGTCAGAACGCACCCTGCAAGGGAATAGGGCTGCGCATTGAGCACGAACCCTACTACCACCCCCGCCTGCGGCGGACCCCTCCTCCTTGAGGAGGAGGGGAATCAGCCCTTCAAATGCTCAAGGTAGTGCCACGCCTGCATGGTTCGAAGCTTGCTCAATAAAACCGTATCGATACAAACAAAGGCCGTAACCATGCTGATCACCGGATTGCTGTGGTCAAAGAGCAGGGCATGACCTGCCTGGCCAACATGAATGCGGCTAATCCGTTGGCATCATTGCAGGCGGCCTCGTGCACGTATCGCATCGCGCCGGGGCTGCGTGCCGGTCAGAAGGTGCTGAGCCTGCGCACAGTTGCCGTCCGGGACGAGAAAAACACGCGGGTGTTGTGCCCAATATTCGGCCCGAAGCAATTCCGGCCGCTACGGAACCGTGTGCAGGAGTCCGCCGCCGCCGCTTGGCGTGATTAAAAGCGCGAATCGCGTCTTCTCCTCAAACCCGCGGAAAAACTACAGCCCGGGGATGGGCCGCGTCAGCGGCCGCGTCACGCCGAATACGCCGACGACGCGAGCGTTCTCGTCCCGCAGCGGCAGCATGGTGCGCTGGTGCAGGCGGGAAGATCCGTTCTTGTTGAACAGGCGCAGCACGCAGGACCAGCGTCCATGGCGCAGCGCCTTGGCGATGAGTTCGTCCGTCAGGCGGCCGTCCGCGCCGGGCCCGTACAGGAAAATGGGCTTGCGCCCGAGCACCTCGCACTTGTCGTAACCGAAGTTGCGCGTCGCCCATTCGTTCCAGCCGACGATGCACCCGTCAAGATCCGTAACGACGATGCAATCGGGCATCTGTTCGAGCACGAGGACCGCGTGCCGCAGCGGCTCATCTTTCGCGCCCGGGACCGGGGGCATGCGCGCGGGCATGTTCGCGCGCCGGCCGCGCCGCGCCGGCGTCTCGCCCTCCAGCAGCAATCGATGCACCTGCGTGGCCGCTTCGCCTGGCTGCGCGCCGAGTTCCTCGCGCAACAGCGTGGCATACGCTTCGTACTGCGCGATCGCCGCCCGCGTGTGGCCGCATTCGGCGTACAGGAAAATCAGCTCGAGGCGAGCCTCTTCCCGGAAAGGATCGGTAGCGACCAGCCGCGAGGCCGCCGCGATGGCTTTTTCCGGCGTGCCTGCCGCCGCGTGCAGATCGAGCAGCAGGCGATTGGCGTTGATTGCCGCGACAGCAAGCTGTTCGCGCTCCGCCACCAGCCAGTCGTCGAAGTGCGGCGAGACGCGGCCGAGATCCTCCAGCAGGCGGCCCGCATGCAGTTGCCCGCCTGCCTCCAGCTCCAACGCGGATTTGCTCTGTAGCAGGGCGCGCACGCGCAGCGCATCGACCGCGACGCAATCCGGTTCCAGGCTCACTTTGTCACGATCGACCTGCAGCGCGCGCGCAGACGCCGGGTGCGCGCCGGCAATGGCGCGGGAAATCGCCGACAGGCTCTGGCGCAGGCTGTGGCGCGCGTCGCCCTCGACCTCGCCCCAAAGGATATCGGCGAGCCGCTCGCGACTGCAGCCGCGTCCGGAGGAAAGCGCGAGGTACGCCAGCAGGGCGCGATCCTTGCGCGCACGCAGGACCACGGGCTTGCCGCACGCCAGGGCCGAAAAACAGCCCAGCAGCCGCAATTCCAGCAACGGTGCGTGGATTCGTTTCGGGTTTCGTGTCGTATTCCGATCGCGCATGCGCGAAATTTTACACCCTAGCCCCCGGCCGCGCTTTGACGATAGCTTGACGTTGTCCGGGTCAGGATTGCACACCCGCAACCGGCGCAGCCCGGGCGGGCTGCTGAAAGCGGTCGGGTACGGAACACCGGTCGCAGCGTGTTGCACAAGGAGGCCACAATGAAGACCGAGATCGATCGCCTGACCGATGCATTCAGCAAGCTGTGCATCGCGCCCCTCAGCCCCGGGGCATTCAAGCCGCGCGACGCCTGGTCGGCTTTCGAGGTGCGCGATCTGGGCATGGCCGCGGCGAGCGCGGGAACGGTCGGCGCCTTCCACATGCGCGCGCTCGGACCGTGCAAGGGTCCGCAGGGCGTTCACTGGCACAAACTCGACTTCCACATGGTCTACATACTCAAGGGGCGGGTCACCTACCGCTGGGAGGGCTCCGGCGACGACATCGTGGTCGAAGCCGGAGGCTGTCTCTACCAGCCGCCGCGCGGGGCGCACGATGTGATCGACTACACGCCGGACCTGGAGGTGCTGGAGGTGACCATGCCCGCCGCCTATGAAACAGTACCGGTCGACATCCGTCTTTGACGCAGCATGGTCAACTGATGGCTTCCAATCCGCAACGCCGCGGGAGCGCAAACCCGCCCACCCGTCATCTGTCATCCCTCGTCCCAAGGAGTCTCTCATGAGCGCAGTATTGAAATCCGGAATCCCCGAGCTGGTCTGGCCGCGTGCCGACTTCACCCAGGTTCCGTTCGCGGTGCACGTCGACCCGGGCCTCTTCGATCTCGAACAGGACCGGATATTCCGCGGCCGCACCTGGAACTACGTTGGCCTGGAGGCGGAGATACCGAACCCCGGGGATTTCGTCACCAACTACATCGGGGCGACCTCGGTGGTGCTCAGCCGGGGCGAGGACGGCGCACTGCATGTGTTCGTCAATCGCTGCGCCCACCGCGGCGCCGCGGTGGTGCGCCGCAAGCGCGGCCACGCCGACACGCACACATGCATCTACCACCAGTGGAGTTACGACGTGGCGGGCAACCTGCTGGGCGTTCCCTACCGGCGCGGCATCAACGGCAACGGCGGCTATCCGAAGGACTTCAGGCCCGAGGAGCACAGCCTGGAAAAACTGCGGGTGGAGTCGTACCGGGGGGTCGTGTTCGCCACCTTCGCGCACGACATGGAGCCGCTCACCGACTACATGGGCGAGCCGGTGCGGCAGCGGTTCGATGCGCTGTGCAGCCGGCCGATCAAGGTGGTCGGCTACCAGCGGCAGCTGATCAAGGGCAACTGGAAGCTGTACGTGGAGAATCTCAAGGATTGCTATCACGGCGCCCTGCTGCACGGCTTCAACTCCAAGTTCGGCATGTTCCGCACCTCGCAGCGCGGCTCGACCGTGATGGCGCAAAACGGCCTGCACTGCGTGCTGACGACCTACGGCACGAAGGACGAAAAGGTCGGCAACACCTACGCAAAGATTGACACCTTCAAGCCGCAGTTCCAGCTGGAAGCGCCGGAGGTGGTCGCGTTCTTCGAGGAGCATGCCGACGGCATGGTCTCGACGGTGCTGTCGATGTTCCCCACCTTCGTCCTGGCGCAGATCTCGAACCACCTGGGCTTCCGGCACATCATTCCGAAAAGCGTGGACGAGTTCGAACTGGTCTGGATCAATTTCGAATACGCGGACGAGTCCGCGGAACATAGCCAGTCGCGCCGCGTGCAGGGCAACCTGCTGGGGCCGGGCGGATACCTTTCCATGGAGGATGCGGAGGCGCTGGAGATTGCGCATGCGGCGATACAGGGCGACCTCGGCCGCGGGCACGCATTCGTCGAAATGGGCGGGCGCGGCGACTGCGGCGACCAGGAGCATCTGGTCACGGAGGTGCCGATACGCGCGTTCTGGAAGGGCTATTGCGACCTGATGGGCTTCGCGGTCGCGGCCGCCTGAAATCTGACCCGGGAGACAACATGAACACAGCATCGAACACTGCCGCCGCAACAAGCCTGGTTTCCGCCGAACTCGAACGGCGCGTGGTGGACCTCAACTTCCGTTATGCGCGCTGCCTGGACGAAGCACGCCTCTCCGAGTGGCCGGATTTCTTCAGCGACGAGTGCCGCTACCTGCTTCATTCCCGCGAAAACCTCGATCAGGGGCTCGAAGGGTATTGGCTTTACTTTGAGAACAAGCGCATGCTGCGTGACCGTGTCGTCTCGCTGCTGGAAGTCAACATCTATCACATCCACTACGAGCGGCGCTTCGTCAGCAACGTGATGGTGACGGGACGCGACGGGGATTGCTGGCTCGCGCGCTCTAACTACATGATGATGAACACCGACAACGAAGGCCACAGCAGGATATTCAGCGTGGGCGAGTACCGTGACCGGATCGTCGACGAGGGGGGCGTGCTGCGCTTGCGCGAGCGCCTCGTGGTCGTGGATACGTTCACCGTCGAGAGCCACATCTCCATGCCGATCTGAGAACGCAAGCAGATTCAACGCAACCTGATCCAACGTAGCCTGATTCAACGTAGCCTGTTCCAAAGTATCCTGATTCAAAGTAACATCGGCGTGCTGTGCCTCTTCGGCAGCGCACTCGACAAGGACGCTCAACAAGGAGGAATCATGAAGCAATTCACGCGATGCATCGGCATGTGGTTGGCGGGCACGGCACTTGTTTTAGCAGGCGGCGGCGCGGGCGCGCAGGAGACGACGCTGCGCGCGGCGGTGTTCGTCCCCATTACCAGTGCCTACGGCGAGGTGTTCGGGCGATTCATCGAAAAGGTCAACAAGGAAGGGAAGGGCCTGGTTCAGATCCGCCTGGTC
>Ga0194061_1000082_pt1 | contig 51661 bp, 50 predicted proteins | sample SepL2221m_MetaG_FD_163423 | JGI IMG/M metagenome (GOLD analysis project Ga0194061, IMG submission 163423) | Anoxic zone freshwater microbial communities from boreal shield lake in IISD Experimental Lakes Area, Ontario, Canada - Sep2016-L224-21m | ecosystem: Environmental > Aquatic > Freshwater >... | reverse complement strand
TCATTGGGCGTCGCTGGAACAGCGACTGGAGCGGGAGCGGCGGGCGCGTCCGTGACTGTGATCGTCAGGCCATCAAAGAAGACCACACAATCGACGAGTTGGACACACAACTGCACCGAAATGGAGGCGGCAGTCGCTGGGATGGCGAGCGATTTTTTCAAGGGCTGCCAATCTGGTTTTTTGACACTCGGCGACGCGGCGATACTAGCGATCACTTTGCCGTCAGCATCTTTTGCTTCAATCAGGAATTTGGGTGCGGCCTGAAGGTTGTCGGCAATCGGGTCATATCCACCAGGAAATTTAGCCTGTGTCGCAAACTCCATCGTCTTGCCGGCAAATTGGGCCGGGTCGAACATGCCGAATTCGAGGTGCGGCGATTTCCCGCCAGCGTTCGAAATTTTCAACACTCTGCCGCGTCCTGATTCAGGCACCATTTCAAGCAGCGGCGATTCGGCTTTGGTCCAGCCGGGAGGAAGCGCTCCGAGGTCCAGTCCGTCAAATGCCTGTTTTACAAGTGGCTCACCTGCGGACGTCACAGAACTCGTTAGAATGAGGGAGAGCAACACGACCACGTGTTTCAAAGAGATGGAGTGTTTCACGATGAGATGGCCACCGGGGTGAAACTTAAAAAAAGTATGAAAGTCCAGTTTACACAGTTTTCTTCCTGTAGTCCAGACGGTATAAACCAAACTTGAATTCACGTTAAACTATTTAATTCTAGGATCGAACATGGGCAGACATGCAGTGGTGATGGGCGGGGGCATGGGGATCGGCGAGGCGATTGCGCGGAAGTTGCATGCGGACGGTTTTATCGTGACCGTGGTGGACCGCATCGCAGCGCTGGCGGATGCAGTAGCCAACGATTTGGGCGCGAATGCGTTTTCGGACGCAGCGGACATCACGAAACCCGAGCAACTCGCAGCCCTCGCTGACGTCATGCGCGAACGCACCGGGAAAGACGGCTTGAGCGCGGTGGTCAATTCGGTCGGGGTTTTCGACTATCGCCTGCCGCTCTTGCAAACGGACCTCGCGAATTTCAACCGCATGTTGAACGTGAACTTGACCGGCGCGTTTTCGTTCTCGATTGCGATGGAGCCGCTCATGGTCGCGGAAGCGTCGATGGTTCACATTAGCTCGGTGAACTCGTCGCTCGCCGGGCGGACGCTGGGGGCATACAAAATTTCGAAGGCCGGTTTGAACATGCTGGTGCGCTGCCTGGCGACGGAACTGGCGCGCGATCCGCGCAAGATCCGCGTGAACGCGGTGGCTCCGGGCTGGGTTGATACGCCGGGCGAACGCAAAGTCCATCAGGCTCAGGGAACGCTGGATAGCATTGGCGACCCGGAAGCGATGAAATTCATTCCGATGGGGCGGATGACGAAGACAACTGAGATCGCCAACACGACGGCGTTTCTGTGCTCGCCGCAGGGTTTCGGAATCACCGGGCAGATCATGAATGTAGATGGCGGCATCACGAACAGCGAAGTGTGCTGACGATCATTCCTCCTCTTTTTCCTTTTCCGCAACGCCTCACGGATTAGAATGGGGTGGAGTGTTTTGAGCCGTTCAACCGCAGCGCGACGTGAGTATTTTGAATTCAATCATGCCTATTAATTACGCCACACCCGACTACATCCACGGCTATCTGGGAAAACTGGAAGCCGTGATGAAGTCGTTGGACACGTTGGAAATTTCAGCCGTCGGAGCGATCCTGTCCGCAGCGCGCCACGAAGGCCGTCAAGTCTTCGTCGCCGGGAACGGTGGCAGCGCCGCGCTGGCTTCCCACATCGCCGTGGATTTGGGCAAGGGTTGCTCGCGCAACCGTGAGAAACGCTTTCGAGTATTGTCGCTGACCGACAACGTGCCGTGGATCACCGCGCTTGGAAACGATATTTCGTATGACGACATTTTCTCCGAGCAATTGAAGAACTACGCCGAAAAAGGCGACGTGTTTCTGGCGATTTCGGGCAGCGGCAATTCGAAGAACATTTTGAAAGCGCTGCAAGCCGCAAACCAAATCGGCTGCGTCACGGTCGGCATTTCAGGCTTTAAAGGTGGCGCGCTGAAAGACCTCGTCAAGCACCACGTCCACGTCAAAGCCGACCACATGGGTTTGATCGAAGACGCTCAATTGATCGTGTCGCATATTTTGATGTACGCGTTCATGGATGTGGAAGGCTGCGGTTGAGATTAACAGCATTTGTCATTTGTGGAACTTAGAGAGACTGAGAGGTTATTTTTATGCGCATCATCGACCCCCACTGCCACATGTACAGCCGCACAGTTGACGACTACGAAATGATGGTCCTGTGCGGAATTGAAGCGTTGGTCGAGCCGTCATTCTGGCTCGGCAATGACCGCCAGCACGCGGGCAGCTTCTACGATTATTTCAATCACATCAGCGAATGGGAGCCGAAGAATCGCGCCGAAAAACGCGGCATGAAACACTTCTGCACCATCGGGATGAATCCGAAGGAAGCCGAGAATATTGAGCTGGCGCGCGAAGTGACGAAGGGTATGGTCACGTATTTGGATCGTCCAACGGCCATCGGTGTCGGCGAAATCGGTTTCAACAACATCACGCCGAACGAAGAGAAGATTTTCGCCGAGCAGATCGAGCTAGCTAAGAAGTTGAACGTGCCGGTGATCGTCCATACGCCGCATAATAACAAGCTCGAAGGGACGTTGCGGTCGCTGGCGTTGTGCAAAGAAATCGGGATTAATCCGGCGCTCGTGGACATCGACCACAATACGGAAGAGACGATTCAGCACACGCTGGACGGCGGGTTTTACGCTGGGATCACGATGTATCCGCGCTCGAAATGCACGCCGCAACGCGCGCGCGACATGATTGAACGCTACGGCTCGGAACGCATCTTGTTGAACAGTTCGTGCGATTGGGAAACGAGCGACCCGTTGGCTGTGCCGAAAGCGGCGCGGTTGATGCTACGCACAGGCTTCACGCGCGCGCAGACGAAGAATATAGTCTGGGAAAACCCGTATACATTCTTGGCGCAGTCGCCGAAATTCAAGACGCTGTTCGACCCGATTTACAACTCAGACAATGAATAATGGGTCGTGCGGCCCTGCGTGGCAGAACCGCACATAAATCGTGAAAAAATAGTAATCGTGGGTTGACATTGCTGAAGTTTCCAGCATAATCCTTCGCTTCGCAGATCGGGGCTTCAGCCTCGTACCGAGAACTTTAATTGCACCGGAAGGAACGCTGTACCGATGAAAACGAACGTACGAAATTCGAAGCTCAAGAAACGCCGCGTGAGCGGATTCCGCCAGCGCAACAGCACGAAGGCCGGCCGCAAGGTCATCGCCCGCCGCCGCGCGCGCGGTCGCACACCGACCGTCTTTGGTTGAGCATTGCCCATTCGCCGAGAATTGGCGGATTGAACCTCATTGAACGACCAAGCCGCGCGCCGAAAAGGTTCGCGGCTTGGTTGCTAATGGAATGCGATTTGTAGCCAGAACAAACCGGCAATAAGCATCATGAGGATATTGCCGTTTTCAAGTGAAGTACCGGCAAGTTGGGAATACGTTTGAAGACGGAATCATTCGTTAGAAATAAAGCGCAATGACTCGATATGCTCGTGGCTGCATGGAGAGCATCGGGAGTTTTCAAACCACTTGCCCGCAGTCGCGCAGTATGTTCCCAAAGTGCAAGAGTGGCCGGAATCAATTGAATCTCGGGCGCACTCAAAAAATCACGAAACAGCATCTCCATAAATTCATTTTTTTCGCGCATTGGCTTTGTGAGCGTTTCAGTCCACGTCAATTCACTTGTTACAATTGAAATACTACCCTTTGCTGCGGCTATCCAAAGCGGCTTCAAAAATGAACTGTAGGGTTCAATTTTTTCTACTGTGTAAATAACTGCGTTTGCTTCCAGATAGACAGAGCCAGTCGCAGGTAATATTAACGCTCCCATGAGCTCCGTTCCTCGCGTAGGTAAGCGTCTACTTCGTCCGCATTCTTAAATAGGACGTGCCCGGGTGCCTCGGCGATGACGTCGAGAATTGAACGTTTGGAAGCATTCTGCGTTCGCGGTAGTGCAGGCGAAACTAGGCGAGATTTTTCAGCGGTGGAATTCCCCCCGATTTCAGTTCCAAGGCAATTGTCTTCCACCCCATGAAGTGTCACAACTTCAATCGCCCAGAGAGATTTGACTATTTTTGTTTTCGCGCGCTTTGCCATCACTTCGTTGCGCACAAAATAATATTTTTTGCCGTCCAATCGGCTTAGCTTTTCCAGCGTCTTTGCCATCCGGCTGTCAATTGTTCCAACAGGCTTCTTAGACGTTGTAATTTCTGCGGAAACGATCACACATCCATTCATTTTGCCCATGAGATCGGGTTCTGTATGGTCGCCTGACTGTCGGGGATTCCAAGTCCATTCTGTATTCGTTTCGACTTTTCGATTTGCGATAATCCAGTCGATGGCCAAAAGAATCATGTGCTCATGCTGTATTTGATTTATATCCTCGTAAGCTTCTTCGCGGATCATTTTCAAAACCGAAACACCTTGTTTTGCAGAGTTAATGGGGATCGCCGAAAGTTTATGGAGCCGTGCCAGTAGATCCCTGACATTTGAGCATACTTTGTTATTTGCGTTTGGTAATGTTCCCACATGTAGCATGACAATTATTCCTCCCATGTCGCACTATCGTTGATCGTCTACTATAGTCGAAATGCTCTATTTCACGCAACACTAAACCACTATCACATTCAACTTCAACCCATCTACATTCGTCGCAAGCATCAACGTTGGCAATCGGTATCAATTCATTTCGTACGCCATCGCTCGCTCAACACCCCCATTTCCTAATCCGTCATTTGCATCCCCCACTCCGCCCCATTATATAAAAGCACCTGACGCGATGTCGCATTTTTTGGAGCAAACCCATGAGTCCCTTCAACGCCTTTTTCCTCGCAATCACTCTTATCTCATACCTCGTCGGAATGAGTTCGTTGAGTTCCATTTCACTCGCACGTGAAGGGTGTTGCGCTGGGCCGCGGATTATCGATGGCACACTTGTTCCCGAATCGCAATTTCCGACCGTCGGGCGCATCGGTTCGACCGGAAATTTGGACTTTTGTACCGGGACGCTGATCGCCCCGCGCTTTGTATTGCTCGCGTGTCATTGCGTGAATAACCAGACAACAGGAAGCTTTAGTTTCGGCCAGAAACAAGGTGTGTTTGTGCTCCAAGGCAAGACCTTCATGACCTCGCATATTTATGTTCATCCGACCTATACCGGCGACGATGCTCAGCAACGCGAAGGCGCGATTGATTTGGCGATTTTTGAATTGACGTCCAATGCCAAAGAGACTCCGACACCGCTCTATCGCAAAGCACCCACTGTTGGCACGCTCTTGACGCTCACAGGATTCGGATTGCTCGGGACCGGTACAACCGGCGTCTCAAATGATGTCCCGCCTCGCGGCAAAATCGCGACCGGAACAACACCGATTGACATCGTCACGAACACGTTTATCGAATGGAATTTCGAAAACGTCGCCGCGCCGAATCAGGAAAGCAACACCGCTCCTGGCGACAGTGGCGGGCCGCAATTTATCACCGAAGACGGCATCCGCTATTTGGCTTCGGTAACGTCCGGTGGAATCAAATCGAACGCGAGCTTCGGCGATTTGTCCTACAACACGCGTGTGGACATTGCGACCGCGTGGATCGATTCGATCACCGGTGGTACGCCTGTCGATGGCAATCACGCGCCCGTGATTACTGCGTTCAGTAGCTCCGCGCTGGGCGTGATCGATGGCACTCCGGTGACGTTCACCGCATCAGCGACTGATGCTGACGGCGACACGTTGCAATACCATTGGATTTACAATGATGGCTCCGAAACGCTGAACGGTTCCGCCACCGAAACACATACGTTTTCCTCAGCCGGAACCTATCTCGTTCAACTCATTGTGACGGATAAAAAAGGCGGAAGCGTCGCGCGTGACGTGACGATTGGAGTGCTGTCGTCGACGCCTTTGGCCTCAACTTTGCAACCCGCAACGCTCGTCAAGAAAACGTTCTCACTCGATTTCAGTTCGAAAGCCACCGGAGGAGCGCTGAACGTGATCATCCAAAGTCCGAGCCTTCAATTCGCTGACGCAGCTGCATTCGCTGCGGCATTCAAACCGACCACACGGACCCTCGTGTATCTCGGCAACACGCAAGTCGGCAGCTTTTTTGGGACGACCGGAAGCACTTCGACGGGGTCGTTCAAGTTCGACTACAAGAAGGGAAAGTTCGAATACAAGACCACCAAAAACGCATCCGTGCTGGCTCCGCTGAATTTCTACGGCGCTCAAAACGCCACGCTATCATCCACCTTCTCAGTGCCGATCAGTGTCGAATTTCGAACCAACTTTTTCCAAGCCGGCCCGGTGTTTCGCTTCGGCGGCGACGCCACAATTCAATACACAAGTAAAGTCAACGTGATTGGCAAAGGCAAATAGAGCCTCGCCATTCTCGGTCGTTTTTCCTCACACCACTCATTAGAGCCGCTATACTCTATCCTCTCTTTTCATTCGCAAAGATTCGCGTCCATTCGCGCGATTCGATGTTCAATGCCGTTGCTGTTCGCTGTTAAAACGTGAGGTGAGTATGCCCGCCCCGGACGTTCTCTGCATCGGTAATATCGTCGTCGATGTCGTCGGAATCAACGTTGATCGCATCCCCGAAGAAGGTGCGCTCGCGCTGTTTGATCGCGTCGAAACGCACTTGGGCGGATGCGCAAACAACATGGCGATTGCGCTCGCCACACTCGGAATTTCGGTCGGCCTTTCAGCAAAAGTCGGCCGTGATGGCTTCGGCGATTATTGCGCGAAAACGCTCATTGAAAGCGGTGTCGATACGCGCGGACTCGTCCGTTCAAAAGACGACTCCACCTCTTTCTCGTTCGTGATGATTCCGCGCAACGGCAACCGACGCATCCTTCACGCACTCGCCGCCAACGCATCGTTTGGCGCGCACGATATTGACACATCGCTCTTCACTGGCGTGAAATGGGTCAGCTTCAATGGGCTTGCACTCGTCCCGCATTTGAGCGGCGACGAACTCGCGACACTCATGAAAACCGCCCGAGCAGCTGGAGCGAAAATTGTTGGCGACACCGGCATCAACGACCGCTTTACGTCCGGCGATTGGGAGCAGATGCTCGCCCCGTGCTTCGAACATTTCGACATTCTCTTCCCGTCTGAAATCGAAGCTGTCGGCATCACCGGCCACACGGAGCCGCGCAAGATGTGTGAGTCGCTGTGCGCGCGCGGCGTCAAGATCGCTGGCGTGAAATTAGGCGAACGCGGCTGCGCGATTTTATCCGATGATGGCTACTTCGAAATCCCTGCGTATAACGTTACGTGCGTGGACACGCTCGGTGCCGGCGATTCCTTTATGGCCGGGATCATCGCTGGAATGTTGCGCGGCCTGAAACCCAGCCACGCCGCGCAACTCGGAAATGCGGTCAGCGCGCATTGCGTTCAAGCTGTCGGAGCCACCACCGGCATCAAGCCCCTCGCCGACATTCTGGAATTTCAACGCCTGAGAGAGACACGATGATTGACACGCACTGCCACTTGAGTTCCACTGATTTCGACACCGACCTCCCGGCAATTTTGGAGCGCGCACTTAGCGCTGGCGTTGAAAAATTCGTGACCATCGCAACCGGCCCGGGGGATTGGGAGCGGTGTTTGAAGATCGCTGACGCGCATGCACATATTCGCGTCGCGCTTGGAATTCATCCGAACGAAGCGTCCTGCTTCAGCGCGGAAATATTCAACACGATGAGCGCCCTGGCCCGCAATCCTCACGTCATTGGCATCGGCGAAACAGGCTTGGATTTCTTTCGTGATCACGCTCCGCGCGACAAGCAAGCTGACGCGTTCCAAGCGCAACTAGATCTGTCCGAAGAATTGAACAAGCCATTTATTCTGCATTGCAGAGCCGCCGAAAAAGAGATGCTTGAAGTCCTTGAAAAGCACCGTGTGAAAACGGGACGCGATTTAAATGGAGTCTGGCACTGCTTCACCGCCACAAAAGAATTCGGACTACGCGCCGCTGAAATGGGATTGTATTTTGGCCTCGGCGGCGTGATGACCTATCCGAAGGCAATCGACGTTCGCGACGCCATCGCCGCGCTGCCGGAAGACCGCTTGGTCCTCGAAACCGACTGCCCTTACCTCCCGCCTCAGCCTTGGCGCGGCAAGCGCAACGAGCCGTCGTTCCTCACCGCCACGGTTCAAAAACTCGCCGAGGTTCGTTCCACTACACCCGAAGCCGCTCGAGCATTCACAACCGCAAACGCCAATCGACTCTTCGCCCAATAAAAAACTCGTGCCCACAACACTCCGTTGCGAGCACGAGCCCTATACTCCAAAAACTATTCGCGACGATTCGCGCGATTCGATGTTAAAAAGCTGTTCGCCGTTTACTTCCCAGCCGGCTCAACAAAAATCCCGGTCGCGTTGATGATCAGGTTGGTCGCGTCGGCCTTCGCCACTTTTCCTTTGACCACGACCACGCTCAAATTGTCGAGTCCGTTCGCGCCCTTCAGCGGTACTTTCAACAGCTTTCCTTTTGCATCAACGACTTGAATGATCGCGATGTTCGCAGCTTTTTCGTTGACCGGAACGCAGCAGAAATCCCAGGGCGTTTTGCATGTGTCGCCTGGAATTTTGTTGCACGGAACCAGCTTCATATCCGCCACCATAAACGTCGCGCGACTGCTGTTGATGTTGTCCTTCACCTGTCCGCCGATCTGTCCGCGCAACACAACTTCGTCGCCCTCTTTGGCGGTCTTTTTCAAGTCACCCACTTCCGATGCCTTGGCCGGTGACTCCTTCAAAAATAAATCAGCAGGAGCCCCATCGGCCCCGCGCACATCGCTGAATCCGACACACGCCGCAACGACACACACCATCAAAAACGCTTGAACTCGAACCATTTCCTGTCTCCTAAAAAAGGGTTTACGCCCATTTACACAGAACTGACTCTATTCGCCTTCATTTCTTCAACGCTTCCGCAATCGGCATTCGCAAACACTGCCATGCTGGCGGTAACGCCCCCACGATTCCCAAGGCAAATGCTGCCCCCAGTGCGGCGAGGATGACGTGTGTGTCAACCGCCAATCCGAACGCGCCCATCGTAATCCGCACTGCCAATCCGTCGAGGGCCGCGAAACCGATTGCCACTGCGATCAATCCGCCCGCCGCCGCGACGATCAAGGACTCCTGCATCAAATTCGCGATCAGCGCGAAACGACCGTATCCAAGAACCTGCAACATCCCCAGCTCCCGCGTCCTCGCCGCAAACGCAGCGTACATCGTGTTCAGCCCGCCGAACAATCCACCCAGCGCAATCAACAGCGCCGTGATCCACACGATGCCTTGCACGGGCCGATAAAATTGTGCGAGCTTGGCGTAATACTCTGTCTCACTGACCGCCACCAATTCCAAATCCAGGCGTTGCTGACAGAACACTTTCACGTCATCGATCTCGGCATCGTCCAACGTCATCACGACGGTGGACACGTTGTCGCGCCGCGTCGCGATTTGCAGGTCTTTCAACGGACTCCAAATCTCCGCTTCCATCACGGTGTTTGGCGCTTCAAATCGCCCACTGACAGTCCAGGCTCGGCCGTCAAACCAAATCACTTTTCCAACGGCAAGCGACGAATCTGGAACGCTCATGCGCGCCGCCGCCAAACGCCCGACCAAAATCTCGTTCGATCCCGGCGCGCGGCCTTCCGTTATTCGCACTTGAGGATGAACCAGAAATGCGGCCGGGGTCATTCCGCGAAACAGCGACAGCCACGTTTCTTTGTCGTCTTTTTGAAGTCGAATCAACGCGGCCATCTGCACTTCCGGCGACACGTACGGAACGCCCAGTTGCGTCTTGATTCCCGGGACGCTGGCCGAGACGATGCTTGCGACGCCGTTGCCAATTTCGCTCCGCTCCAGGCTCTCTTCGCTCCCCGCTCCGATCAGCAATACATTCTTATCGTTCCCGCTGACCCGCATGCTCCGTTCCATTCCGCGCACAAACGCCGCAGCTGCGAGGATCAACAAGGCCACCAGCGCACTACCACCCAGGCTCATCGCCAACCGCGTTTTGTTGCGTCCCAAATTGCGAACTGCGTAATCCCAAGGTATTAATTTCATCGTCGTCACTCCTCACATGTGCTGCGTTAAATCGAACGGAATGATTCGACAATGTCGCTGCGGGATGCCTGCCACGCTGGCACCAAACCGGCCACAATTCCCAGCGCAAGCGAGACCAACAATCCCGTGATGAGTATCTTGGGGCTCGCCGAAAAGTTGACGTTCACGCCTTCTGTTGAAAGCGACACACCGCCCAAACGCAGCGCTAAAACTGCGAGCCCCGCGCCGAGAATTCCTCCGGCCAAACTCACAATCGCGCCTTCCAGAATGATCAGCCGCGCGATGAGATTTCCGGTGAATCCCAGCGTTTGTAGCACGGCGTGTTCGCGCACACGGTCCTGCACCGACATCACGACTGTGTTTGCAACCAACGCCAGCACCGCGAACACACAGCCCAATCCCAGCCAGCGCGTGAAGCCGACGAGTTCCAATAGATCGCCAGCAGCCCGCGCGACGAACGCCTTCTCCGAACGCGTCTGCGTCGGCTCCGTGTCATGCGCGAACTCCGCGTCAATCTTGCGCGCGACCGCATCCATATCTTTCGGGTCGTTCACTTTCACAATGAACTCTGTGACAATGCCAACGGATTTGATCGCTGCGGCGCGTTGCAAAAAGTCGAGATGAACATATGCCGTATTTTTGTCCTGCGCCTCGTCCGAATCGACGATGGCCGCGACCGTCGACACCACGCCGTTGGCGTCGAATCGGTCACCAACTTTCAGCTTCCGACGAGTCGCCATCGTCTCGCCGATCAACGCCGCATCGCTGCGCCGATTCCACTCGTCAATCGAACCGGAGAGTATGCGGAATTGAGACTGGCTCTGGGCCGTGAATTTGTCAGCAGGCACGCCGCGAAACGTGATCACGTCGAGACTCGCGCGGCAGTTGCTGACGATGATTTTCATCGGCAGCACACTTTTCACGCCGGGGACTGCAATGATCCGCCCTTCGTAGCGCTCGGGCAATTTGCTCGTGAACGGGCAGAAGCGATTCTCGCGATAGACGATCAGTGTCGTCTCGGCTGCGTTCGCTTCGGCGGCGTCCTTCATGCCTTGTTGCATGGATTGAATGGCGCAAAATAAAAACATCGCCGTCGCTACACCGCAGATGGTCAGCAGTGTTCGCGCCGGGCGCCGCGCGATTTGTTTCAGCGCGAACGGAATAAACTTGAGAGAGACCATGGTTTAGGCCCTTTGAAAAAATCGAACGTCACACGGCGGCAGGATTGCCGCCGCTCCTTTAATGAGAGTCGTTAGGCCGCGTGGGCGAGGTCTGTGCTTTCGATCAACTGGCCTTTTTCCAAGTGCAGCGTTTTCTGTGCGACTGCCGCCGTCTTGGGATCGTGCGTGACCATGATCATTGTCTTTTTGAATTCAACGTTGAGACGCTTGAGCATGGCCATCGTTGCGGCGGCAGCCGTGGCGTCGAGATCGCCGGTCGGTTCGTCGGCGACGATGATTTTCGGATCGCCGACAATCGCCCGCGCAATCGCCACGCGCTGCTCTTGGCCGCCGCTCAATTGCCGAGGATAATGATCATACCGATCCGAAAGACCGACGAGTTCCAGTGCCAACGATACTTTCGCGTGGCGCTCTTTTTTACTGTAATCATGCAGCAGCAACGGCAGCTCCACGTTCTCGTACGCCGTCAAAACCGGGACGAGATTATAGAGCTGAAAGATGTATCCAATCGTGTCCGCGCGCCAGGACGCGAGTTTCGAACGCGGCATTTGAGTCAGTTCAATCCCGCCGATTTTCAGGCTCCCGGACGTCGCGCTGTCAATCCCGGCGATCAAATTCAGCAACGTCGTTTTTCCGCTGCCAGAGGGTCCCATCAAGGCGAGGAACGTGCCTTCTTCGATGTTGAGATCGAGGTCTTTCAGCGGCGTGATCACCGTGTCGCCTTTGTAAAACGAGCGCGTCAATTTTTTACATTCGATAAATGCCATGATTTAAATTCCTATGAATGTGATGTGCCGTTTGTCCGTTCAATGCTGCCAACGGAACAGAGTTAGTGTTTGTGTTCGGTGCTCGGAGCCGGAGTTGTGGCGGGTTCGTTTGCAGGCGCTGCCGCTTCTTCAAGCTTCACGCGTTGTCCTTCAACAAAACGCGTTGTGTCTTCATCAATCACAGCGTCGCCGGGATTTAATCCTGACAGGACTTCGATCCAGCCATCCTGCTTTATAGTTCCCAGCACCACGGTACGTCGGATCGCGACGTTCTTGCCTTTGTCGACAATCCACGCAGTAGCGCTACCGTTGGCAACACGAATAAGATTCTCACGCGCGAACAATCGCTGGCTCGGTTCTTTCGATTTTCCATCTGTTTTTTCAATCGCGAGAAATTGAACGCGCGCCAGCATTTCCGGACGCAATTCATCGCGCGGATCTTTGATCGCGACTTTCACTTGCAACGTGTTTTTCTGAATGTCTGCCTGATGCGACACGCGTGTGACCTCGCCTTCAAAGACGATGTCGCGCAATACTTCGACCGTGATCCGCGCGCGCTGTCCCGCGCCCACTTTCGACGCATCAATCAATGGCACATCCACGCGCACTTGGAGTTTCTTCGGATCATACAGCTTCGCAGCCTGCGATGAATTTCGTTCGTTCATATTCACATACAATTTCGCGCCTGGCTCCGTCATGCGCTCCATCACCACACCGTCGGCAGGGGAACGAACTTCCATCCGCTTCACGCGCAATTTTGCCTGATCGCGCTTCACACGAACGGTCTCCACCGTGTGCCGTTCTGCCGCCAATTTCGCGTTCGTTTCATCGACCGCTCGCCCTTCTTGAATTCGCAATCGCAAATTTTCCTGAGCGGCCACGAGATCCGCTTGCTGCTGAGCCAACTTTGCTTCCAGCGCGGGTCGTTTGGCTTCAGCGACCTTTAATGCCGCGCGCTGCGTTTCGAGTTTCAAACCCGTCTGCACACGCTGGCCTTCAGAAATTGCTTTCGAATCCGCCGCTAAATTTTCGCGCCGGTATTGGTCTTCAAGCTCCTTTAATTTCGCGCTCTCCAACGCGACATCAAACGCGTTCGCCGCCAGGTCCGCGCGCGATTGAGCCAGCATGGCTTCGCCTGCTTTGATCGCACGATTGCGCTCCGTCGGATGGTCCCACTCCGCTTGCGCTGCTTTTACATTCGCCGTGTATTCGCAGATGTCGTGCTCATGATGATGCAACTCCGCTTCGGCAAATTCGAGATCCAATTTCGCATCTTCATCGATCAATCGCGCGACGACATCGCCCGCTTTGATGCGCTGGCCTTCGAGCACCAAGACTTCTTTCACGATGCCGTCCGCGAGCGCTGACACATAGATCGGATAGGGGTCTGGTTCAACCCATCCGGCTGCTTGAGCGACGACGCCTGAGGCGTCCCCGCCCGCCGCCATTTTCACGACGACCGGCACGGTACGAACCGTTGTCGCAGGAAGAATCGCATCACGTAATGCGTAGCCCAACACGCCTGCGAAACTCAAGAGAATCACGGCGGGTAGCAGTACGCGCGTTTTCCAGCGCGTCGCCGGAACAGGTACTGTTGACGCCGCGTTATAGGCGCTGTCCGAATGTGCGCCGTGCGACAAGATGCTTAAATCAGGCAGTCGCGCCGGGACGGTCTCAGGGGATAATTTTTGAGTGCTCATGATAGGTCTCCTCATTTTAAAAATTCAGCGATGCGCAAACGAACGACACGACGACACGAGGCGAAATTGGATTCGCTCAAGCATTTGCGTGATGTGCTGAATAATCAGATGAGGAACGAGTGGACGCGTAGGTAGGTTGGGACATCAAACGGCTGGGGAGAATCGTGGCCACGGGGTGCGATCACGAATCCTGTTGCGCGGGCCGAAGAGGTCTGTGCATCAGCACCATACGCCGACGTCATGCAATCAGAATGCGTATCATGCGCAGGCAGTTGCTGAACAGCCGCTTCAATCCCGTTCGCTGGTGTGTATGCGCAGCACGGCTTACGCTGATTGTCGTGAAGTGGGCAATCCGGTGAATGCGAATTCGACTCGGACATTTTTTTTGCGTGGCAACATGACGGCGCGTCGTCTGACTTTTTCGCCTTTGCTTCGCAGCAGCAAATCCCCGCCAATTTCAAAATGCAGTGGTCTGCCGGGATCACTCCCTGCAGGACTGCAAGCGCCAAGAGGCATGTTGAAATCAAACGGTTCATACGGGTACCTTTATCGTCACACGCGACGAAATGCAACACACAATCCACGCAACAAATTCCCGCAATGGATTTACATCTGTGACGGATGCAAATCTTGTGCCTTCAAACTTAATAACAGTTCTCCACTCAACGCGGCTGCGGCGTAGTCAATTCTGCGGAAGTGATTCTCATTATTAAGGAGTCGGACTTTGAAACGTCGTTTACTCAACTGGGTCGTATTGGCGCTGGCTATTGCATTGAATTCTCACGGAGCGGAAACCGGTGTTGCGTTTGTGAAAGCGCTCGACACTGGAAAGAAGCAGACGCTTGTCGTCTACGGCACGAGTCTGACCGCCGCTGGCGCGTGGGTGAAGCAACTGCAAGACACATTCAACACCAAACATCCCGGCCTGTTCACGATCATCAACAGCGCTCAATCCGGGCAACATTCGTCCTGGGGTCTACAAAATGTGAAAACGCGCGTGATCGACAAAAAACCTGATGCCGTGCTGATTGAATTCGGGATCAACGACGCCGTCCTGCGCTTCAACATTTCAATCGCCGACTGCCGCGCGAACGTGACGAAGATGCTCGACGCGATTCACACAAGTCTGCCGAATTGTGAGATCATACTGATGACGATGAACTGTGCGGCGGGCGACGGTGCGGCCAAGCGCGGCGATAAAGTGAATGATTATTATCAGGTCTACCGCGACATCGCCGCCGAGCGGAAACTGCTGCTGATCGACCATTATACGAATTGGAAAGCGATCCAGGACAAAGATGCGAAGCAATTCAGCAAACTCGTTCCCGACGGCATTCATCCATCCGCGGTCGGGGCGAAGGACGTGATTCTTCCGGAATTTGAGCGCGTGTTTTTGGGGAAGAAATGAACGCCTTGATATGATCAAAAATTCCACCGGCGGCGCTACATTTTTGGCCCGGATCGGTTAAACTGCGCGCATGGATATTGCGATCATTGACTACGGTGTTGGGAATTTACGGAGTGCTGAAAAGGCGTTTCAGCATTTGGGATTCGACGCGGCGCTGACCACCGATCCGAAGGCACTGGCTTCCGCGCGCAAGATTGTGCTGCCTGGCGTCGGCGCGTTCGGTGAGTGCATGGACCGACTGCGCGAGCACGGATTTATTGAGCCGCTTTTAAAGGAAGTCCACGCGGGCAAACCGTTGCTCGGAATCTGCGTCGGTTTGCAGATGTTGTTCGAAGGCAGCGAGGAAGCGCCGAACACCGCCGGGCTGGGGCTGCTCAAAGGCACCGTCAAGAAATTCAGCGGACCGGAATATGGCAAATCGACCGGCCTAAAAATTCCGCAGATCGGCTGGAATTCGCTTAGCTACACTGACGCCGAAAACCGTCACGCGCTCTTCGCGAATCTGCCGATGGGCACACACGTCTATTTCGTGCATAGTTTCTACGCCCAGCCGGATGATCCTGCGGACGTGCTCGCTTGGAGTGATTATGGCGGAAAATTCTGCGCCAGCGCCGGACGAGGGAACGTGATGGGCGTCCAGTTCCATCCTGAAAAAAGCCAGCGCGCCGGGTTGGCGATCCTGTCGAATTTTGTAAAATCGTAAAATCGATTAAACCACAGAGGGCACAGAGGACACAGAGGAACAGCAGAGGAGAGAAGAAGAATAGGACACTTAGGACAAATGTGTCGTATACCTTAAAAATTGTTTCTTAGCGCCTTTGTGACTTTGCGTCTTTGCGTTTAATCCCCAACACCAGCGGCTTGCGAGACGACATGACAACAGAACCAAAAATGCGCGGTCCTTATGCCGCGATTGTGTGCGCGGCGGGATCGTCCTCACGAATGGGCGGCAACGTTCGCAAGCCTTATTTGACGCTGCGTGGCAAGCCGATTTTGTCATGGACGCTTGCGGCACTTGCGCGACTGCCACAACTTGAACAGATCGTTCTTGTCACGCGACCGGATGATCGAGCCATGGCGCTTGAATGCGCAGACCTCGCGGATTTACCGGCCCGCGTTCGGGTTGATACTGCTGATGGCGGGGCGCGACGCCAGGACTCTGTATTCAACGGATTGAAAGCTACTCGCTCGGACGCCGAACTTGTTTTGATCCACGATGCGGCTCGACCGTTTCCGCAGCAGGAGGCGCTCGCTCTCGTCTGTGAGCGTGCGGCTGAGATGGGTGGCGCGATCCTCGCCTGCCGTGTGCGCGACACCATTAAGAGGGAGCGAACTGGAGCGGACACTGTTATCGAAACCACTGTCCCGCGCGCCGGATTGTGGCAGGCTCAGACGCCACAGGTTTTTCGTCGTGCGTTGATCCTCGACTGTTTTGAGCGCATCGCTCGTGAAGCTGGCAGCGTTGAATTTACCGATGACGCTTCGATCTGTGAACACTTCAATCATGCCGTCGCGCTGGTCGAATCGAGTTCATCCAATTTCAAAGTCACACAGCCCGAAGATCTGCCCATTGCAGAATCATTTTTAAACAGTGGATTGGTGTCGTAACGCCGTTTTTAGGAGGTCACATGGTTCGCACGATTACTCAGAACGCCGCAATGATCCTGGCGTTCGCACTGTTGTTCACGGTATCGAACGCCCATTCCGCGTCTCTGCCACTGACCGGCGGCGGGGCCAGTGTCTTCGTTGATTTCAATAATCCTAACGCGGGAAAGCTGTTCATTGTCGGGGGATTTCCATCGACTCCCAATCTGAATTTGAACGGCTTGACCGTGAGCGTCAACGTCAGCGGATTCATGCGCTCGTACACCTTGAACGCTCAAGGCGTCGCGGTTGGGACGCCGGATTTGTTTGAACTGCATGACAGCGGATCAGGCTTCGTGTTCTCTCTGAATTCGCTCTATGACAACGTCCTGACGACGTTCAGTGGCGCTGGCGTCGCGAACGTCAATGCCTCCGCACAACCGATCACGTTGAACGAGTCCATCACGTTCAATGGCAACACGTATTCGGCCAACATCACCGGAACGTTCGATGCGGTTGCAGGCAAAAACGGACGGCTTTTTCTGGGCGTCATCACGCCGCCTCCGAATCCGCTGAAACCACCGACGCGTTTTTTCTACGTTCGCGCGAATCCCAATCCCACGGTGGCGAACACGCCTGTTAAAATCACCGCGACCATTTCGCTCAACAATTTCACAGGACCCAATCGAGGCGAGCTGCATTTCGGCGACTTCACGCCACCGCTCCGCGTCACCGGATCCACGTTCGCTCAGATGCTGAAAAGCGGCGTCTCGCATACGTACACAGCCGACGGCGTTTACACAGCCCGCTTGACCATTGTCGGACCAGCCGAAGTCGCTGAGACGCACATCTACGTGATCGTTGGAAAAGGGTATGTCGTCAACTCACGCAATGGCGCAATTTCGAGGCTCACGAAGATGGGGGGCGGCGTAGTGAATGTGGATTTGGGCGTCGCGAATATTCCTGGGGCATCGAACGCTCAAACGATGATCATGGACCGCAAAGGGTCGCAAATTCGCGCACCGCAAATGGGCCTGACCATCGGCAACACATTTACAATTCCGGGCATTTACGTCGCGGAATCATGGGCGCTCAATGGGTCCGCAGCCATGGTCGGAAAAGTGCGCAAGACCATTGCGATCAGCGCAGCGGACATTGCGTCGTCGATGGTCTCGCAGCATGATTCCGTAGGTTCTCCGCGCGACGCCAACGCAGATGCCGCCATCACGTTTACGAACATGACCGGGAAATTTCTGTTTACGTCAACGAGTGCGGACAAAGTTATTTTCAATGGAACGTTTACGTTGCCGGCAGGCTACATGCCGAAAAATCCTCTGGGTAATGATATCCAAGTCAGCCTGGGTACTGTGATTGATTCGGTTCATTTGAATGAAAAAGGAAAATTTGTCGGGCCCAGTGCGAATGGGTACATGACGCGTTACCGGCTAACTGTTCCGAAACTTCCGAACGGCGTTGCTACGGGAACGGAGACGGCGAAGATCAGCATGACGATGAACACGTCCAATCTGGATATTCAAGGCTTCGATGCTGAAGGAATCACGGTGTCCGTTCGTGCAGACGAGACTGGACAGACCAGCGTCGCGCGATTCATTCAAGTCGACATGCTTGTCGGCTCCATGACTTTTTCGGTGCTCGCAGAAGTCAGTTTCGCGACGTCGACGAGCAGTGATTTCGGGACGATTTCGGGGCGGTCGTCAAAGTAACAGCACCGTTTTATTTTGGCCAGACGCCGTTTTCAATGGGCTTGAGTTCTAATTTCTCCGGATCGATGATGACGTGTTTGATGTGTGTTCGGTGCCACGTGTAGGCGATGTGAACTTTTCCGTCGCTGGATTGAATCACGCATGGGTAGCTGTATTCGCCCGAATTGCTCTCCAGCACCAATGCCGCAGACCATGTCAGTCCGTCCTTCGAAATCGCGACATTCAGCGGTGAGCGGCCCTTTAGCGTGTGGTTGTAGACGAGCAGATGCCGACCATCTTTCAGCGTCATGGCATCGGTCCCCGAATTCGGATTGGGCATTTGCGTCAACGCCAGAGGAGACCACGAATTTCCATTGTCCAACGAAAACGTCCGAAAAAGCGACCCTTCTTTTGTCCGCCCAATTGAAAGCAATCGCCCGTCCGTGAGTGTCAAAATGCTGGGTTGAATCGCGTTGATCGGTCCGCCATTTTTTCCAGCAGTGTCCGCTGTAGGTTCGACTTTTTTCCAAGTCTTGCCAGCATCAGGCGACAGTTCGAAATGAACGCGCCAACCGTTCGTTTCGGTACTGGTTCCGCTGAGAATATCGCCGTTCTTGAGTTCGATCGGTTTGTTTTTGATGGGACCGAAAATGCCGTCCGGGAGTTTCTCGCCGGTGCTCCATGTCTTTCCGTCATCCGTCGACGTTTTCAACATGCCCCACCATGTGGACGGCGACGGGCCCATTTTATAGAAGAACATCAGAGGGCCTTGAGTGGGTTGAAAGAGCACCGGATTCCATAACGGCTCACGGGTGTTTTCACTCTGCGCGCCGGATGCGATTTCAACGGGCGCAGTCCACTTCCCATCAATATGCCGCGACGACCAAATACAAACATCCTTCGCCCCTTCACGCGTCCCGCCAAACCACGCCGCGACCAAGCCGGATTTCGTCTCGACGAGCGTAGACGCGTGACAGCTCGGGAATGGCGCGGTTTCGTATATGAATTCGAAGGAGACAACACCGGGTGCGGCGGGAGCGTCCGCAGCGAACAGTTCAAAACTCAACATGACGATGAGGAACGTTGCTATGGATTTCATGGGCGTTCCGATTCCGCGCTTCGTGATGGCATTAATAAATCACGGAGCGGCATCCCGCTCCGTGATTCCTATTCCGTTAAACCTTTATTACCACGTCACCGCACCCTTGCTCGACGAACTCACCGTCCGCGCGTATTTCGCCAGGACGCCGCGCTTTTCGCGGATTTCGGGTTTGACCCACGCCGCTTTGCGCGCGGCCCATTCCGCATCCGAAAGCGCTGCGTTGAGGCTCTTCGTTTCGGCGTCAATCGTGATCATGTCGCCGTCTTTCAGCAACCCGATCGGACCACCGACCCATGCTTCAGGCGAGATGTGGCCGACGACCAAGCCGTGCGTTCCGCCTGAGAAGCGACCGTCTGTGATCAGCCCGATGCTGTCGCCTAAACCTTGGCCGACGAGCGCTGCAGTCACCGCCAGCATCTCGCGCATGCCGGGGCCGCCGACGGGGCCTTCGCCTCGAATCACGACGACGTCACCGTGCTGAATCTTGCGCTTCTGGATCGCGTCGAAACATTCTTCTTCACTGTCGTAAACTTTCGCCGGGCCGGTGATGCTGCGCTTTTTCAAGCCCGCGACTTTCGCGACTGAACCTTCTGGCGCGAGATTTCCGTGCAGCACAACGATATGGCCGGTCGGGTGCATCGGCGCGTCAATCGGCTTGACGACGACCTGCTTACGGTTGTAAATGCTCGTGATGCCCTGGAGATTTTCGGCGAGCGTTTTGCCTGTAACGGTCATGCAATCGCCATGAAGGAAACCGGCGTCGAGCAGCGCTTTCAACACCGCTGGTGTACCGCCGCCGCGATGCAGATCGTTCATGACGTAGCGACCACCCGGCTTCAGATCCGCGAGATGTGGGACCTTTGCGCCGAGGCGGTCGAAATCGGCGAGCGACCATTCGACTTCCGCTTCGTGCGCAATCGCCATCAAATGCAACACCGCATTCGTCGAGCCGCCCAGCGCGAGCACAAATGTGTACGCGTTTTCGAGCGACTTGCGCGTGATCAAATCGCGTGGGCGGATGTTCTTTTCAATGAGATTAATCAACGCTTTTCCGGCCATGAACGATTCGCGTTCTTTGTGTGCGCTGACCGCCGGATTGCTCGCGCCATACGGCAGCGACAATCCCATCGCTTCAATCGCAGAACTCATCGTGTTCGCCGTGTACATCCCGCCGCACGAGCCTGCGCCCGGGCACGATTCACTTTCAATTTTGTAGACGCCTTTTTCGTCGAGCTTCCCAGCCTGGAACTGACCGACCGCTTCGAAAATCGAGACGATGTCGAGGTCCGCGCCGTTCTCTGCCGTGCCGGGAAGAATGCTGCCGCCATAGACAAACACGCTGGGAATATTGAGGCGCGCCATAGCCATCACGCAGCCGGGCATGTTCTTGTCGCAGCCGCCGAACGCGAGCAGGCCGTCGTGGTTCATGCCGCCGCTGACGACTTCAATGCTGTCCGCGATGACTTCGCGCGAGACGAGCGAGTAGCGCATACCTTTGTGGCCCATCATGATTCCGTCGCTGGCCGTCGGCGCACCGAAAATCTGGGGAACTCCACCACCGGCGCGGATGCCTTCGATGCCTTTGCGCGCAAGTCGGTCGAGATGCGCATTGCAGGGCGTGATGTCGCTGTGAAGGGATGCGACGCCGACCATCGGCTTGGAGAAATCATCATCGAGAAAACCGACCGCACGCAACATCGCGCGATTCGGTGCGCGCCCCATGCCGCCCGTCGTCATCGAACTCTTAGAATTGCTTTCGTGTGCCATGCTCTACCACTCCCGCGTCTGTTCGAACCTATTGAAGATGAAGAAGGAAATTATACGAGAAAATCAGCGCGGCGCAAGTGGGGCGACCGCGTGTGAACAGCAAACAGCGAACAGCTTTTTTTACCGCGAATTTACGCGAATTTACGCGAAAACGGCAACGGCTTTTAGGGGAACGGCAACAGCAGGGGCAATTGAACGCGAAAAGGGCGGAATGGACGAAAATAGGGGATGGGGCCTTTGGGGCACACAGTCCCCCCCACATGCAAACCAAACTTTTCCGTCCCTTCCCCCATTCCCTAGCCGTTGCCGTTTTCGCGTAAATTCGCGTAAATTCGCGGTAAAAAAAAAGCCGTTCGCCGTTGCTGTTCTCAGTTGCCGTTTTCACGAATAGTCCTTGGTTGTCACGATTTTCGGGGAACTCATTTGAAAACGTGTGACTGCCTTTGCATCCGCTCGGTGTATTGCTTAAAATACCGATCTGCACTCCTCTTATTACAGTGGGAATTCCGATTATGCTCCGAATCAGTTTTGTTCTCGCCGCAATCGTATTGATGACGAACGCGCTTGCTGCGGATATTCCGCCCAACCCGGTCAAGGCTGATCCCGGCATGGAAGTCGGGCAATGGACGATTGAAGCGTGGGGCAATCCCGGCGCGATTGAGACGCAAACCAGTGGTTTGATGAAGGTCCTTCAAGTCCTCTACACAGGCGGACCGAAAGATAAATCAGCGTTCAAACACGTGACACATTTCGGTCTGAAACCGAAAGGTAAAATCCGACTGAATGTGTACTCGTCGGACGAAAAACCGCCTCAGGTTGCCATCGCTGTTTCAACGACACCGGCATACAAATGGCATGAATCGAAAGTGGCCGATTTGAAAAAAGGCTGGAACGCGCTCGAATTCGATGTGGGCTCGACGGATTGGAAAACCGAAAAGTCCGCATGGAAATATGGTGCGACGATTGAACCGCTGAGCGACATTCGCGCGATGGATATCATCATCATGAACGGCGACAAATCCGGCGTCGTGTATGTTCAAGGCTGGTCGTACGACGCGGACGAAGCCGGTGAAAAGGTCGCGGGATTCATTAAAGATTTGCAGAGCGACGACGCCACAAAACGCGAGCTCGCCGAAAAAGCGCTCGTCGCCATCGGCCGCCCGGCGCTCGAAGCGTTGCAACAAATCTCCGACATCGACCGCCCGGAAGTACTGCTTCGCGCGGCGAGTGCGATGCGCCAGATTCAAGCCACGCCCGAAGAAAAACCCACGGATCCGACGATTCTCGAAGCCCTTGAAAAACAGCGTGAAGCGCAGGGTTTTGATGACGCCCGCCGCCGGGTGGAATACACGTTGCGCGGAATTGATACCGAGCGCGTGCGCTTGCAGAACCTTTTTAAAGACGCTCAAACCATGGTCGGCGAAGGTCGCAAACAGCTCGGAGAATTGAAATACACAGACGAAGAAAAGCGCAAAGACTTTGGCGACACGCTCAACAAAATGGAGAAGATGCTGAAGGACATCGAAGGGCTTGTGAAGATTGAAGTGACTCCGGCCAAGCCTGCCGAGATGAAAAAATAAAAGCCTCTCGATGCGCGGTTGCGATTCGACTTTTTCGGCGTAGACTGCATCTACTTAATCGATTGAGCGCAATTGCAACTGTTTCAAGTGACCCGCATGCAATCCGCGCGGTAAAAAAGACGTAGCCAATACGTCATCGACTTTATTTTGTTTTCCAAAATTCGACGAAGGAAATCGCACTGCATGTCTGAAAGCGCGGAGAGTGTCAAAGTGGAGGTGCCGCGCGCAGTGGAGAAATCCCCGGGGCGCCCCACCGACGAAGCGCTGATGCAGGAACTCGCTCAGGGCGGGCATCACGCGTTTGAAGAATTGCTCACGCGATATGAGACGCCCGTGATCACGTTTTGCTACGCATTTCTGCGCAATCGTGAAGCCGCCGAAGACATCGCGCAGGAAACATTCATGCGCGTTTTTCGCAACGCCAAACGCTACTTGCCGGTCGCGAAATTTACGACCTGGCTTTACAAAATCGCGGCGAATCTGTGCATCAACGAGTTGAAAAAAGGCAAGTTGCGAAACACGCTGTCGCTCGATGAGCCAGCAGGTTCCGATCCAGATGGCTCTCGCATCGTGGACCGCATTGCCTCCGATTCGTCATCACCGTTGAATGACATGGAACGCGCCGAAGCACAGGATTTGATCGGCAAAGCCATCGAGCATCTTCCACCTGATCAGCGCACGACACTGGTCATGGTCGAGTACCATGAGATGCAATATCAGGACATCGCAGAGATTTTGGAAGTGTCTGTCAGCGCGATTAAAATGCGCGTGAAGCGTGCTCGCGAGACACTGCGCGAGACATTGAAAATGCTTCAAGGCGGAAAATAAAGCAGTACACGTTCACCGCAGAATTAATCGCGGGTTAGTCAGAAATGGGCCGATTGTTTTTTGAGCGAGTGACTTCGAAAGCAATAGACCGGTTACACTATCAGAGGCTGTTTTGACAGGACTCCGGCGGTCACTTGGAAAGAAACGAGATGGCGGACATCGGCACAGCAACTCCAATTAAAGCAATCACCTGCGACGAGTGCCGGGATCTGCTGTCCGAATATGTCGACCGTGAAATCGATGAGCCGGTTCGTGCGTCCATTGAGCGGCATTTGACCGAATGTACGCGCTGCGTCACGGAATCAACACGATTGCAGGGATTGAAGAAAATCGTCCGCCATTGGGACGGCGTCAAAGGCACGAGCAAGTTCCGCGGTGCTGTCATGCAGCAGATGATCCGTGAATCCCAACAAACGCAAATTCCCGCAAACAAATTGGCCGAAGCGACAGCCGCCGCACTCGAAGCGAAACAAGGATTACCGCTCGACGACGACGAGCCTAAAGAAAAACCCATGCCGCCGGTGTGGGTGTTGATCGCAGCAGCAGCCTTAGCCGCGCTCGTTTATTATGCCGTGCTGAAATTGCGCGGCGCGTAACTTATCGCCACGGTTTTTTCGGAGCTTTTACGCGTTTTCCGGGAATCGGTGTCCGAGAAAAACGCCCGGTCGGCACACCATTCTTCGTCTGCTCCAGCGCAATCTCCAAATCCACAATCAGATTTGCCGCGCCCTGATAGCGCTCGCCGGGACGCTTGCGTAGGAGCCGGTCGAGGATCGTATAAATCATCGGCGCGAGCGTCGAGTCGATATTTTGTGGCGCTTCAGGTTCGTCGAAGACCTGCCGCTCCATGATCTCTTTCGCGTCTTTTCCATTGAACGGAACGCGCCCCAGCAACATGCGGTAATACGTGACGCCGAGCGAATACAAATCCGAACGGTGATCCAGTTGCAATCCCCGCGCTTGTTCGGGTGCCATATAATGAGGCGAACCGAAGACGCCATCCAATTGGTCCGCCGAGCCTTTTTCGTTGGTCTGTTTTGCGATGCCGAGATCCGCGAGTCGCACATCGCCCGACGCCGTCAACATCAAATTATCCGGCTTCACATCGCAATGAACGATCCCGACTTTCTGCGCGTAATCCAACGCCCGCGCGGATTGCAAAGCGATCTCCGTCGCGCGCGTCTCGGACAATTTCCGACCGCCCGTGATCAGGTCCTGCACCGATCCGCCGTCCACGTATTCCATCGAAAAATAGTAGATGCCCTGCTGTTCGCCGGAGTCGTGGACCTGGACAATGTTGGGATGATTCAAGCGCCCGGCCGCACGCGCTTCCCGCAAAAAGCGTTCGACGAATGTGCGGTCGCTGGTGAGTTCCGGGGACAGAATTTTCAACGCGACCTGGCGTCCCAGCGACAACTGCACCGCCTTGTACACTTCGCCCATGCCGCCGACGCCGAGCCGCTCGACCAACTGATAGCCGCCGATTTTCTTCCCGGCGAGCGCACCTTTATCCGCATCGCGTTCGGAGACAAAATTAAAGAGCGTTTCGCCCGCGCGAATCGCCGCGCCGAACGGAAGCGGAACAGTGCCTTCGACTTTCCGTCCGTTCACAAATGTACCGTTGTGCGCGCCCAGATCACTCAGCGAGTACACACCATTTGTATGTGAAATACTGAAATGCCGCCGCGACGCCAACGGGTCAGTGATGACCAGATTGCAGCTTTGCAAACGACCCACCACCACGGTGCCATCGGGCGCATCGAACGTGTAGCTCAATCCCTTCTCACTTCCACGTTCGACCACAATTCGCGGCATGTTCTTGTGTCCGGGTGCGCCTTGATCAGCGGCAAAAGCGCCGCCACTTTCACGTCATGTTACTTCCCCAATTCCCGGCTGCGCTCAGCGGCCCGTCGCACGGCGGCCGAGATTTTTGCTTTGACATCCCCTGCGTCCATCATCTCAATCGCGGCCTGCGTCGTCCCATTCGGACTCGTGACGCGCCGCCGCAATTCCTGGGGCGAATCGTTCGATTGTTCCAGCATCTTCGCCGCACCCGACACCGTCCGCACGGCCAGCGCGCGCGCTTGCTCGGGCGAAAAGCCTTCGTCAATTCCGGCGCTGATCATCGCTTCGACGAGATAAAAAAGATACGCCGGTCCGCTGCCCGACAAACCTGTCACCGCGTCGATCATCTTTTCGTCGACGCGTACCGTCATCGAGGCCGTCGCAAAAAGCGCTTCAATTGTCTCGACGTCCTGAGTCGTCGCGTTTGCTCCGGCTGCCACGCCGCTGGCTCCGAACCCAACGAGCATCGGCGTGTTCGGCATCACGCGAACCACTCGCGCTCCCGCCGGCAAAAGTGATTCGAGCCGCGCCGTCGAAGCGCCCGCACAAATCGACGCCAGTACATGCCGCTCTACTTCAAACGCGGGAGCCACTTGCGCCAAAACCGTCGCCACCATTTGAGGCTTGACGCACAGGACCAGAATGTCGCCCGAGGCCAATACCGCGAGATTGTCTTCCGTTGCGCGCGCGCCAAGGTTGGTTTGAAACAGCGCACGCCGATCGGGCGAAATATCGCTCGCGATGACGTGCCGTGCCGCGATGGCTCCGGATTTAATAATTCCGCTCGCCAGCGCCTCGGCCATGTTCCCGGCGCCCAGCAAGCCCAGCGTCCGTCCTGCCATCAATGTGTTCAATTTCGTCGCGTGATCCAACGGCCCCTCCCCTTTTTAGATGCAGCAGTCAACGCTAAAGTATATGCGGCGTACGAACAATTTTCCAATCATTCGAACAACGCCGAACCGACTCGTACCTTCGTCGCGCCCTCTTCAATCGCAATGTGAAAATCCTGCGTCATGCCCATCGACAACTCGGTCATCGTGTGCGAGTACACCTTCGCCGCGTTTGCCTCATCGCGCAATTCTCGTAATCGCTTGAAGACAGGCCGCGACGCAGGCTCCGGATCATCCGCGTAAGGTGCCATGCCCATCACGCCCACAATCCGAATCGATTTCAACTCGCTGCATTGTTTCAGGATTTCAATCAAGACGTCATGTTCCGGGGGCAATCCAAATTTGTTCGCCTCGCGCGCCGCGTTGATTTCGATATAGCCTTCAATCATCCCATCGGAAGCGCCATGAATCGCTGCGGCTTTAGCGGCTTCTTTATTCAATTCAATGACGACGTGCGCCGAATCGATGGAATGAATCGTCTGAAATAACCGCGCGGCTTTGTTAGCTTTGTTGGTCTGAAGATGGCCGATCAAATGCCAGCGCAATCGCGGATCGGCCAGCGCAGCGATCTTGAGTTCAGCGTCCTGAACACGCGATTCGCCGAGGTCCATCACACCCAGCCGGACAAGCGCAGCTGTCTCCTCGTTCGTCGAATATTTCGTGACACCGATCAGCGTAATCGCGTTCACATCGCGCCCGGCATTCGCCGCTGCTTCAGCCATGCGCGCACGAACGCGCTCCAGATTGCGCGCGATTCTTTCTTCGGGAATGGTGTCGCCTGTTTTCCGCATTGCGATAGTCTAATAGATGACAGATTACGTGCAGAGCAACTTCAAAAAGTAATCGATATGTTTCCGATGAGGGCAACTGAATTCCCATGACTTTAAAACGCTCCCAACCCGCCCGCATCATGGGAATTCTCAACGTCACGCCGGATAGTTTTTCCGACGGAGGGCAGTTCACCGACCCGCAACGTGCTGTGGACCACGCATTGAAAATGGTCGCTAGCGGCGCGTCGATTTTGGACCTCGGAGCAGAATCCACGCGCCCGGGCAGCACCGGAACGGCTCCCGCCGAGCAACTCGCGCGGATCCTTCCTGTTCTCAAAATTCTTCGCTCGAAAACGCAGATTGAAATCAGCATCGACACGCAAAGCGCAGTCGTCGCCGAAGCCTGTTTGTCTGAAGGTGCCGACATCATCAACGACATCTCCGCACTGTACGCCGATCCCGAAATGATACGCGTTTTGTCCCAACACAAAACGTGCCGCGTCGTCGTGATGCACATGCTCGGAACACCCGCGACGATGCAGATCGCGCCTGCGTATGCAGACGTGGTCGGCGACATCCTTCGCTTCTTTGAGGAACGGCTGAGCATCTGCGAACGCGCTGGAATTAATCGCGAGCGCATCTGGATCGATCCTGGATTTGGATTCGGAAAAACGTTTGAACATAATTTGGAAATCGTGCGAAGATTCGAAACCTTCCGCGTGTTAAAATACCCACTCGTTGCGGGCGTTTCACGGAAGGGATTTTTGGGCCGGTTGACTAGCGAAAGCACACCGTCCCAGCGTGACGCGGCATCCATAGCGGCAGGATTATTTCTGGCGCGAAAAGGCGCAGACATACTCCGCGTTCACGACGTCGCAGGACACACCGCTGCATTAAACGTGTTCGACGCTTTCGAGCGTTTAGAAGGAAGTTGAGCAGGTCGGGAGGGCCGTCCCATCAACAAGGTGGATCGCATTTTCGAAGTCATCCGCCGCATGCAAGGCATGCCGTTTACTAGCGCGACTTCGGTAGTCGAAATCGTGCTGCTGGCTGCGGTGCTGTACCTCTTGCTGCGCTTCCTGCGCGGCTCGCGCGGCGCGGGCGTCATGCGCGGCATGTTGGTGCTCGCCGGGATTTCGTTCGGCGTGGTCTACCTGGCCGCGCGCGTCTTTCAACTCGAACACATCGTCTGGGTTTTCGAGCGGCTCGCAGCCCTCTCAATTCTCGGCGGGATCATCATCTTCCAACCCGAATTGCGACGGGGCTTGTTGCGCCTGGGCGTCAATCCATTCATTGAAAAATATGTTCGCGCGGACTCACCCGCCATTGATGAAATCGTTGAAGCGTGTGAAGCCATGAGCAAGCGCAGTTGCGGCGCGCTGATCGCGATTCAACGCCAGGTGCCGCTCGTCGATTACGTGGAACGCGGTACCGTCATGAACGCCGACATCACGCGCGAATTGATCGAAACCATTTTTTATAAAGGTACGATTCTGCACGACGCCGGCGTGATCGTCGTCGGCAACCGCATCGCCGCAGCAGGCTGTCTTTTCCCGCTTTCAGAGAATGCGGAACTCTCAAAATCGATGGGTACACGCCACCGCGCCGCGCTGGGATTGACTGAGGAAAGCGATGCTGTAACCATCTCAGTCAGTGAAGAAACCGGGCGCATCTCCATTGGTGTTGAAGGGAAATTGATGTACGGATTGTCGCCCGAAGAGCTGCGGCGGCAACTCGCGATCTTGTGCCTCGAAGCGGTCGAAGGCACGACTCACGCAAACGAAGGTTCCCGCCGCTTTATCCAGCGCGACGGCGATCAAGAGATGAAATGAGGGCGTGAGTCATGCGAATGCAATATCAAGGAGCCTTATCCAAAATCGGGCAATTCCTGCGCATCGTTCTGATCGACGATCCGCTCCTAAAACTGCTGTGCGCCGCATTGGCGTTCCTGATGTGGATTTACATCGACGGCGAATTGACCAGTCAGAAAGAATATGAATTGGCGCTGAAACCCTCGGACATCGCGCGGACCGATTCGCTCGAAATCGCTGCTACGAACACGATGCCGAAATTCAAAGTCACTGTGCGCGGCGCACGCCGCCAGATCGAATTCTGGCCGCGCGAAGGCCTGCGTTTCAAACGCAAATTACTGGACAACGCTCACTCCGGTCGCAATGCAGTGTCCGTCGCGGTCTCGGATGTCGAAGCCGAATCGTTCACCGTCGTCTCCGTTGAACCCGTTGACCCCGACGGCGCGTTTGTCGATTTCGTCTCGACCGCGACGGCCATTAAAAACGTTCGCGTCCGGACGCGAAATTCGCCACGCGCTGAATTCCTCGTCGGCCAACCGTCTTCCACGCCGATGCGCGTGCGCGTCAAAGGAGCAGCCGACGACCTCGCCTTGATTAACGAGGTGTGGACCGAGGAAGTCGATTTGAACGGCGTCGAGCAGGCCATCCATCAGGACGTTCCAATCTCCGAAAAAATGGATCTGGGCGACCGGATCATCAAGATACAATGCGACGAAAAAGTTCATGTCACGATTCCAATTGATCCGGTGAAAGCAACGCTGGTTCAAACGCTTGATGTCTGGGCGCGCGTTCCGCCGGGTTTGGCGATGCGCGTTGATCCGCAGACGGTTCAGGTCGAAGTTGTTGTCGAAGACCGCGACGTGAAAGAACAAGGCGTCTTGTCGAAGATTTCGCTGTATGTCGAATGGCCCAGCGTGTGGGATAAACCGAAGGACGCGGGCACTGTGCTCGGGCCGATTCCGGTTCAAATCAAAGTCTCGGCCCCGCCGCGTGTGCAGGTGCGCGGCCTCAACAACGGCCCATTGCCGACGGTCAAAGTCATGGGTGCGCTCGCAGGAGGATTACAATAGTGCCGAAATTGGGAGTCAATATTGATCACGTCGCGACGGTGCGTCAAGCCCGCCGAACCTACGAACCGGATCCCGTGTGGGCCGCCGTTGAAGCCGAGTTGGGCGGAGCGGATCAGATCACCGTTCATCTGCGCGAGGACCGGCGACATATTCAGGACCGTGATGTCGAGATTCTAGTCCGGACTGTTCAAACACGCGTGAATTTAGAGATGGCTGTCGAGAGCGAAGTCCTCGCCATCGCGCTAAAACTGAAGCCCGCATGTGTCTGTCTTGTTCCGGAAAAACGCGAAGAAGTCACGACTGAAGGCGGCTTGGATGTGGCGGGCTCGTTTACGCGCGTCCGCGAAACCGTCGCGAAACTCGCTGATGCCGGGATTGAAGTCAGCTTATTCATCGACCCCGAGCCACGCCAAATTGAGGCGTCTGCAAAGACCGGTGCGCCGTTCATTGAACTGCATACCGGCTCCTACGCCGATGCGCGAGGTGAAGCAGAAATCGCGCGGCGCTTTGAAGCCCTCCGCGAAGGTACGCTGTTCGCCACACAATCCGGTTTGCGAGTGAATGCAGGTCACGGGCTAAACTATCGCAACGTTCTCGTCGTCGCGGCGATCCCGAACATGGAGGAACTGAACATCGGTCACGCGATTGTGGCGCGATCTCTGTTTGTTGGTTTCCGCGAAGCCGTGCGCGAAATGAAAGCATTGATAAAGTAGAGCCGATTTTTAATCGGCTCGCTTCTCATTCAAGCCAGAATAAGCCAAATAAAATTCGACTCTACTTTTTGGGAACAACCATGACCGACGTTGCTGCAGAAGCCAAACGCTTCACCGATGCACTCGCACGAATCCGCGCTGAAATCGCGAAATCGATTGTCGGCCAAGAAGAGATTGTCGAAGGCGTTCTCACCGCGCTTTTTGCGGGCGGACACGTGCTGCTCGAAGGCTTGCCTGGACTGGGAAAAACTCGGCTTGTCCGAACGCTCGCCGATGCGCTCGCGCTTGATTTCGCGCGCATTCAATGCACCCCGGACATGATGCCCGCCGACATCATCGGCACCACGATTCTCGCGACCGATGAACGCGGCGGCCGCCGATTTGATTTTCAACGCGGCCCGGTTTTCAGCAACTTATTGCTCGCCGACGAAATCAACCGCGCCACGCCGAAAACTCAATCTGCATTATTGCAAGCGATGCAGGAAAGCGCGGTCACGGTCGGCAACACGACATACACACTCGACCAACCGCACATCGTTTTGGCCACGCAAAATCCGATTGAACTAGAAGGCACGTACCCGCTCCCGGAAGCACAGCTCGATCGCTTCATGTTGAAGTTGCTTGTCAAACCCGTCGAACTCAACGCACTGATCGCGATCCTTGAACGCACAACAACCGGCATCTCCACAAAAACAGAACGCGTGTTGAGCAAGGACGACGTCATCGCAGCCCGAGCATTAATCGCCAACGTCCCTGCCGCTCCGCCAGTCGTTGAGTTCGTTGCGAAGCTGGTACTCGCAACAAATCCAGACAACGCGCGCGCGCCGAAATCGGTTCGAGCGAATGTCCGTTACGGCTCGTCCCCGCGCGGCGCTCAAGCGATTTTGATGTGCGCAAAAGTTCAGGCCCTCGCCTCCGGTCGGTTCCATGTTGCGATTGATGACGTCAAAAAAATGGCTATCCCGGCGCTGCGTCACCGCATGATTTTGAATTTTGAAGGCGAAGCTGCGGGTGTTTCAACCGACCGGATCATCGCTGAAATTATCGATGAATTGGAGGCCGCGCGCACATGAGCGAGATATCCCCTTCCCTCTTCACACCGCTGCTCGATCGCGCGACCATTTCCCAACGCATGAAGCCGCTGGCTGATGAAATCTGCGCGGCCATTGCGGCGGATGAAAATCCGCTCGCGGTCGTGGTGTTGCAGGGCGGATTTATTTTCGCTGCCGATCTACTGCGCGAATTACCTGCTGATTTTCCCATCGGTGTCGCGTTCGTTCGCTGCCAGTCGTATGGCAATGAGACGGTATCGAGCGGAAAAGTTATGCTCTTGAACGACATTGATGCAGACATTGATCTGCACGGGCGGACCGTTCTGCTAATCGACGACATTCTGGACACCGGCCACACGCTGCGCTTTTTGGCGGATCATTTTCTACGGCGAGGCGCGGCAAAAGTACGCTTGTGTGTGTTGCTCAAACGTTCGGCGAACGATGGCCTTGCAGCGATCAACGCGGACTTTGCCGGATTCTCAATCGGCCAGGAATTTGTAGTCGGATACGGTTTGGATCACGCCGGACGTTACCGTCATTTGCCGGACTTGGTTGCACTCAACTAATTCAACACTCGCATGTGAATGGAATCGAAGCCATGGCCGCGCGTTCGGACGACTTTTACACTGGAGTGCAGAAGACTGTGCGTACGGCGCTGGGCAAAACGATCGGCCCGTTGCTGAAGCGCTGGCGCTACACGCAGAGCTCGGACTTTGCCGAAATCGAATTGAAGCCCGCGACCGCACGGTTCCTGATTCGCTTTGGCTGGATTGATGCGAGCCATGACGACGCCGCGCGCCTCGACAGCCACCGCAAACTGCTCCTCGACATCTCGCGCAGTTCCGGCGACGCGCCCGGAATCGTGGCCGCATGGCTCGATCTGTTTTCGTCCGGCGAATACGGCGCGATGGACAAAGGCATTTGCGCGGACGAACCGCAATGCGGCGTGTGCGACATGAAAAACACCTGCCGTTATCTCGCGACCGGTGGCAAAGACGAACGCGCGTCCGGCGGAAGCCTCGCCGAGAAACTTGTGCGGACCGCCGAGAGTACAAATGAACGTTTCGGCGGTTCGGACCTGATTGCATTTTTAATCAGCGGCGAAAAATGCGGCGCTGCAGATTACGCCCGAGCCGAAGCCGCATTGAAAACATTCGGCGGCTTGCGCGGACTATTCGAAGCCAAAGCGGATGCCTTGCGCGGCATCGGATATGACGCCCCTGCACATGCGAGAGTGGCGGCGCTCGCGCGTCTCTGCTCGTCCTGGGCCGCCGAACAAACCGAGCGCGGAAAGATCTTTTCGAAAGGCCAGGATTTCTACGATCATTTTCATCTACGTTTGCGCGACTTCCAAAAGGAAGTCTTCTACGTCACCCTTCACGATCAGAAAAACTCACTGATTGCAGAGGAGCGCGTGAGCGAAGGCAGCCTGACCGAAACGCTTGTCCATCCGCGCGAAGTCTTCGCGCTTGCGGTGCAAAAACGCGCGGCATCCATCGGCCTCGTCCACAACCATCCGTCCGGCGACCCGACTCCCAGCACGAACGACAAAACGATCACCAAGCGCCTCGATTCCGCCGCGACGCTGCTCGGCATCCGCCTGCTCGACCACGTGATCATCGGCGACGGACGCTATGCGAGTTTCGTTGAAAAAGGATTGCTCTAACAATGCCTTCCACCGATGAATCCGAACCAGACGACGATCCATTAGTCTTCAAATCCCCCGAGCAAAAACTCGCGGTTTGGTTCGGAGTAATATTTGGCGCGAACATGATCTGCCTGCTTTTGTTGGCAGCCAGATCGTCGAGCACAACCCCCATTCGCGGCTGGCTTGATGTCGGAATTTTTACGTGCGTTGCCGGAGTCGCTGCGCTCGGCATATCGCGCGCACTGTTTCTCTTTCCATTCCGGCTGCTCGATTTAGTCGTGATGATCACCGCACTCGCGCTCGGAATGAAAGGGGCGATTGAAGTCGCGCGATTAATTCGGCGTTCAAGAATTACCGAGATCTCCGAAATTCCAGAAGGACAACTGATCGCGGTCACTTGTCTTTTTACGGGATGCGCTCTGATGGGTGGAGCGACTGTGGGCTTGCGCTACTGCCGGTGTCTGTCGATTGATTCGCCCGTTAAGCGCGCGGTCGTTCTTGTTTCGGGAATGATGTGGATGCCTGCGCCCATAGCACTGCTCGCCATTCCATTTCATCTTTTGAATCAATTAATCCGGAATGAGTCGACCTCATGGGGCGAGCTGGCGTGGATCGTCGCGCTCATTATTTCAGCGATTTGCACAGCGACGAATTTTTATCTTTCAATCGTTTCATCAAACGAGACATTGCAAAACTCGAATCACGAATCGACGTCATGACATCCGCACTTATGGCAATTCTTCGCCCTGGGGCACTTTGTTCTTACGGCGTTCGATCATCTCTTTCGCAGTCAGGAATTGAGGCGCGGGTTCGGCGGCGTTTTCGAGTTTCGTCGCGCGGACAAAATACGCCGGGCGCTGCATGTCTTCGACCGCGTTCAACGATTCGATTTGATCAATCGTGTAATCCGCGCGGGCCATGCGGTACTTGATTTCATCGAGCGCAAAAACACGTTTGCCCGGGCCAGAGATTTTGTCGCGCAGCATTGAGAAAAATCCAAGCCGCGACGGCTCCATTAAAATCAACGTCCCGTTCGGAACGAGTACACGGTGAAATTCCGCCAGCGCGGTCCACGGCGGCCGGATCGAGTACAACGCTTCGAATGAAAACACGGCATCAAAACTGTGCCGCGCGAACGGCAACCGCGTACCTTTCCCTCGCACACACCGCACGTTTTTCGCACCGCTGATTTTTTTCAATCGTTCGACAGATGATTCCAAAACAACGCATGGATGCTGTGAAAGCGCGGACACGAGTTCCGTGAGCAACTGCTCGCCGTGTGGGCCGGGCGTAACAAGTAGCACACGCGCACCTGGCTTAAGCGACGCGAGTTTTTGAGTGGTCGAAACGATGGATGTCAGCATGGAGATTATCGAGTTTTCCGGGCGAAGGCGTCAGTGCCTCCGACGAGGCGCGCGGTCACTTGTAGAAGACCATCCCCTTGGTCTTCGTTTTGCGTTTAAAGATTTTGTCTTTGCTGCAGATGTAGAAAACAGACATATCCGGACCGCCGAATGCCACGTTTACTGCTGGAACTTTCGCGTCAGGCTTTTCAATGATGCCCAGCAAAACACCATTCGGATCGAAAACTTGAACGCCGAGATTCGTCGTCACAAAGTGACGTCCCGACGCATCAGTCGTCAGTCCGTCGCCGCCGGAAATGGCCGGTTTGCCCTCGGGCGAGGGCGGCGTTTTCATGGTCATTTTGTCATCTTTCCCAATCAACGAACCGTCGTCAGCCACTTTCAGCGCGAAGACGTGCGTCCCTTTATAGTCGGAGACGACGAGCGTTTTTTGGTCGGGGGAAAGGCCAATGCCATTGGGGCTGCCGAGGTCGGACGCGGCTTCGGAGAGCTTGCCGGCTGGATCAATGCGCATGACTTTTCCGGGCATCCCAGTGAAATAGACATTGCCGGTTTTCGAGACAATCAAATCGTTGACACTAACGTTTTCGGCCAGCACGGCGAGCTTTTTATCTTTGTCAAACGCGACGATTTTCTTCGCGCCATTTTGGCAACAAATCAGGCGACCGTCCGGCCCCCATTTCATACCGCTGATCTTCGGAACGTTTTCGATGAAGGGTTCGGCTTTCCCGCTGGCCGCGTCGATTTTATAAATGATGCCTTTGGGCATGTCCGAGAAATAGACATTACCCGCCGCGTCGGCACACGTGCCGTCAGCGAACCCGAGGCCTTCGGCAACGACCTGCCAGCCTTCGCCATCAATCAAAATTTCGGAGAGTTTGTTCTCTTCCGAATGAACGCCCAGACACAGTGCCGCGACCATGATCGCGCAGATGAAGAATGTATTTTTCATAGTGCTGATTTTATACGCCTTACGGGGTTGAATTGCAAACGCTTCACATGCGTCGAAATCGTCTCGCTCGGGTACGTCGATTTAATCGAGTGACCTTCTTTGGGTGACGCGTATAATAGTTATCAGTACATGCAACATAACTCCAAACCGGAACGCGCGCATTCATGAAAACCGTCGTCATCGTGCTGCTCATTCTTCTCGTCATCGGGGGCGCAGCTGCGGGTGGTGCGTACCTTTTAAAGACGTATGCGACACCCGCGCCGCTGACGTTTAAAACGGCGAAGATTGATACCGGCGACATCGACATCGTGGCGACCGCGACCGGGAGCGTCGAGCCGACGAGTTCGGTGAAAGTCGGAAGCCAAGTTTCTGGGCGCGTGAAAGAGGTGCGCGTCGAACAGGATCAGTCGGTCAAGGTCGGCCAAATCCTGGCGGTGCTCGACACCGAGTTGCTCGAAAATGATTCTAAGGATAAGGAGATTTTGCTGCGGCAGTCCAAGAGCAACCTTGCTCTGCTCGACATTGAAAAAGCGCAATTGGACTTAAAAGAGCAGCGCATCAAACACAACGTTGAACGCGAGCGGATCACACGTGATCGGGCTCAGGCGAGTTTTGAATTGGCGTCAAAAACGTTTTCGCGTTACCAAGAAATGGTCAAACAAAATGCGGCGACTGAAAGCGATTTGGACAACCGCCGCCTGGAAAAAGACAACGCGAGGCGCGATGTCGAATTGAGAGCCGTGGAACTCTCGTTGCTCGAAGCCGATCTGGTTGAAATTGGAATCAGTCGACGGAATCTCGCGGCGCGTGTGGAGCAGACTGAACTCGCAGTCGAGCAGGCTGATCAGGGACTGAAGCGAGCGCGAACGAATCTGGGTTACGCGATGATCGTCTCACCGATTGACGGCGTGGTGATGGAAAAAACGGTGGACTCCGGCCAGACTATCGCGGCTCAATTTCAGACACCGGACTTGTTCAAAATCGCCGCAGATTTGAAGCACGTGTTGATCACGGCAAGCATTGATGAAATCGATGTGGGCAAGATCAAAGCAGGACAAAAAGTATCATTCGAAGTGGACGCATTTCGCGGTGAAAAGTTTTCGGGGACAGTCAAGACGCTGCATTTGAAGCACGAATCGAAAGCGAATCTCGTCAGCTACCCGGTCGTGATTGAAGCGGACAATCCACCGACGAACGAATTCGCGCTCGGCAAACTTCGCCCCGGGATGACGGCGTTTTTGGAATTCGCAATCGATAACAAAAAAGGTGTTGCGCGAGTGCCCGCTGCGGCACTTCGATTTACGCCACCACCGACTGTCGTCCTGCAAAACAAGCTGCAACAAAAAGCCGTCGCCGATGGAGATGCCGCGAACAATAAGGATGCGTCAGTAGCTAAAAAGCTTCCTGGCACGGCTGTAACTGTTTATAAAAAGGATGCGAAAGGACAGCCTGTTCCCGTTCACATTCGCGTTGGCGAGAGCAATGGAAAATTCTACGAATTGCTTTCGACTGATTTGAAATCCGGCGACGAGGTGATCACCGGGCAAGCCGACGCAGCCCCAGCATCGGGCGCACAGGTTGTTGAAATCGAGTAGGCGTTATCCCGTCGTGATCCAGCGGCGAGCTTTCATTTCGAAGCGCGGCAAGAAACCCGCCGCAACGGATTCGACGGCTACGCGGATTCCCAATTTCTCGTTCAATGCAGTCGCAATTTTAGTCGCGATGATGCTGCCGTCTTCGAGTGGCGCGGCTTCGATTTGAATGCGAATTTCGCTCATCGCGCGGACCGTCGCGACCTCGACTCGGAACTCCACGACCGGAAAAATGTGGATCACTTCTTCAACAGCGCTGGGATAAATGTTAACGCCCCGGACGATGATCATGTCATCCGTGCGCCCGAGAATTCCGCCATCGAGCGATGCGAACGATCGACCGCACGCGCAGTTTGCGTGACGTGTTAATTGAACGATGTCGCACGTGCGGTAGCGAATCGCAGGGCTGCCGAGGCGCCCGAGATTGGTAATAACGAGTTCGCCGGATTCACCATTCGCGACGTGCTGACCTGTTTTCGGATCGATGCACTCGGCGATGAATTCGCTCTCGATCACGTGCATGCGCCCGGGCGTTTTTTCGCATTCAAAACTGACCGGCCCGGTCTCGGTCATTCCATAATGATCGACCACGCGAGCGCCCCAGGATTCTTCGATCAATCGTTTCGTGTGCGGAACGCTACCGCCCGGCTCGCCCGCGACGACCAACATCCGCACGGGCGAGAGCGAAATATTGATACGCTCTTCGGCGGCGGTCTGAGCCATTCGTAGCGCATATGTCGGAGTGCAACATACAACCGTGATGCCATTGTCGAGCATGAATCGCAGCCGCGCGTGCGTGCTCATTCCGCCTGCGGGCAAGCACAGCGCACCGAATTTTGTGGCGGCTTCAAACGCGGTCCAGAATCCCAGAAACGGTCCGAACGAAAACGCGAAACAGACACGGTCCTTTGGTTTTAGTCCGGCGGCTCCGAACACAAATGACCAATTGCGGACCATCCAGTCCCAACTTTGTTGCGTGTCCAGCCAACGCAAGGGAGCGGCTCCGGTGCTGCCGGACGAATGATGAAAACGCGAATAGTCTTGGACCGGACATGACAGATTAGTTCCGAATGGCGAGGACTTCGCCTGGTCGGCGATCAATTCGGCTTTACTTAAAAATGGGAGTTGGTCGAGTGTGAGATGCGAGAAATCTGAGCCTTTGATTCCGGCGGCTTTGAAGCGCGATTTATAGAATTTATTCCACGACAGCGTCCCCAGCAACGTGCGCAGTTTCGATTCTTGCAGCGCACGAAGCTCGGCGGGTTTTAAGCGCTCGTCGTGAATAGTGTGGAATACAGGCATGGAGTCTCGATTAAAAACCGTTTCGTGTTTCGTGTTTCGTGTTTCGCGTTTCGGGTTGAACGAACCCGGAACACGAAATCCGAAACACGTGGCGTTACGGCTTGAAGTACGTCACAAGAAAACCGCCAACGGCACCCAGAAGCAGGCCGACGATGAAAAGGGGGTTGATGCTCTTGATTTCGGACGTCTGCATCTTGACATAAATTCCGTACAACGCGGCAACGATGGGTGCACCGGCGAAGACGAGAGACATGACTTGCGATGCGGCGATGGGGCCTTTTTCAGGATTGGCGCTGAGAGCGAAGAGGACCGTCAATGCGCCGAGGGCTCCGACTGTTCCGGCGATCAACGACCATTTGATACCTTCAGGATGCTTGCCGAAATCAAACCCTTTTCCGTTGATCGCAATGATTGCCAGCGGGACCAGCACCGCCACCAAAAAGTATGCCAAGCCAACAAACAAGAACGCTTTGATGCGGTCGTGCTCAAAGCCCTGCGCCCCTCGGTTCAAGAACGCGCCATAAACGCCCCACGAAAAAACCGTCATCAATGCAAACAGTGACCAATGCAATTTCATCCCTCCTCCAAAATATCGAGTGCGACCGCTGCTCCAAGTGCTGCGGTTCTAATATAAACTGTGAGTCAATACGTTTTAACCCGCGACCTCAAGCTTGTCGCTGAAATCCTTTGGAATAAACGTCGCCTGCATCCGGCCGTCGCGGAATGAGCAGCAGACAATCGTCACCGATCCGCGCGCGCATTCTTCGGGTTCGCCCTTCTTTTTGAAAACAAATTCGTACGTAATCGCCTTCTCCGTTTTCTTCGCGACGGTGAGTGTGACCTCCACTTCGTCTTCGAATTTCAACGGGCGTTTGTAGTCGCACGATGCGCTGACACGCGGCCAGCCGATGGACGAACCGTCAGCGTTTTTCGTGACGAGCTTCAAGCCGAGCTGTCGATACAAATCATGCTCAGCGGTCTCCATGAAGCGGAAGAAATTCGAGAAGTGCATGATCCCGGCGAGGTCGGTATCAGAAAATTCGACGCGGCGGGTGATGGTGTGTGTGCTGGGCATTATTGTTTCGCGTTTCGGGTTTCGGGTTTCGGGTTGTTGGACACAAGGTGTTCGAGATGTTGTGCGACGTCGGCAGCCATTCGGTTGACGCTGAATTTAGAGTGGACGTTTACGCGGCCTTCGTCGCCCAAGCGCTTTGCTTCGCTGGGATTTTTGAGAATGGATTCGAGCGTGTTGGCGAGGTCCGTTACGTCGTTGGGTTCACAGAGAATTCCGCCACCGGTTTCAACCAGGATTTCCGGGAACGACGCGTGGCGCGGCTGGACCACGGGTACGCCACACGCGAGCGATTCGAGGACGAACAGACCGAACGATTCACCGTAGGTCGCCGGGACGGAGAAGACGGTGCCGCTTTGAAGCAGCGCGATTTTTTCGTTCTTGTCAAGGTTCGGAAGAAACTCAACGTATGGAAGCAGCCCGCTTGATTTCAATTGCTTTTGAAGTCCGCTGACAAAGTCTTTGTCGTTCGCCGTCAACGATCCGCCGATACGCAAGCGAAGTTCGGAATGCTCCGGTTTCGTTCGGAGCAACATGAACGCATCGACCAGCGTTTGCAGCCCTTTTTCCGGGGCCATCCGCGCGAGAAATACGATCGTCGGTTTTTCCGGAAGCGTCGCAGGCGGTGCGTAGCCGGACAAGTCGATCCCATTTTGAATCGCTGCGATTTTTGAATCAGGAAGTTGCAGCCGCGCCTTCATCGTCTCCGCGTAATAACGGCTGACGGCAATAAACGTATCGACATGTTCCGCGTTGGATCGAAGCAGACCCCACGCCTGTTCGCGATTTTGTACGGGTAGATGATCGAGGAAATAATCTTCGCCTTGAAGCGTACAAACGATTGGAACATTCAGCTCCGAACGCAAGCGGTGCGCCGTTCCAATCATCAGCGCGTTCGACAACATGATCACGTCGGGGCGGCAACTTTCTTTGAGCCACTCAATAAGTTTGTCGAGTTCGCGCGCCTGTTTGCCGTCCTCGCCCTGGAGCATCGAGACGGTCATGTCACCCAAGTCGGCAGGATTTGTTTTCATGCCGAAGCCGGTCGCGAATCGCAGGAACTCGGGCGAGTCGATCTTCTTGTCGAGCCACTTGGGCAGATGATTCAGCAGTTTGCTTTTCTGCTGCAAATACACATTCACGCCACCGAAAAAAACGCGGTCGATGCTGTTGTCGGCCTCGTCGGTTGTGAGCGGCGTATACAATGGAATTTGCAACGCGTCGTGCCCCAGCCGTCGCAACGCCGCCGTCAACGCGTTGTCTCGCATGCAGCCACCGCAATACATGCCGGCAGCGCCCGGGGTCAGCAGAATGATGTTCACGTTTCCCTGCTATTTGTTCTCAACGAACGCCAATATGTCACCAACTGTGGTCATACGCGCAGCGTCATCGTCGCTGATTTCAATCTCCAATTTCTCTTCGAGATTCATCAACAATTCGAGCCCCTTGGGCGAGTCGACGCCGAGGTCCGCCGTAAGTTCCAGTTTGGGCAGCAGCGTGGCTCGGTCTTTCTTGGTCAGGGCAGCAATGATATCGAGTGCAGCGTCTTGTTTAGCGGTCATTCGTTTCGACTCTCCAACAAATCATAATAAGGTGGTGCCAATGAGCATCGGCTCAAGGGTGTAGAATACCGCATTTACAGCGTCGTGCAACCGTCATCGATTCAAGGTGTCATTGCGTTTCGAGTGCTCTTGTGGACAATTCATTGCAACACTTTTTGGAGAACGCGACACATGCCCTTGGACATCAAAGCACTCTACGATTTGCGCGGAAAAACGGCGTACATTCCCGGCGGATACGGCGGCATCGGCGCGGCCATCGCGTGGGGTTTGGCGTCGTGCGGTGCAGCGGTGGTGGTCTCAGGTCGAAGCAAAGAAAAAGCAGAAGCTCTCGCGAACGAATTAAAAGCCGCCGGGCACGAAGCAAGCGGCATTGCGATGGACGCGAAGTCGGTTCCGGAGATTCGGGACTCGGTCGATTTCGTCGCCGAGAAATATGGACGCGTCGATATTCTCGTCAACAGCGTCGGGATGAACATCGAAATGTCGCTGCTGGACTTCACTGAAGAAGCGTACGACGAAGTCTATCAAGTCAATCAAAAAGCAGCGATGTTCCTGGGGCAACAATGCGCGCGACATCAAGTCAAAGCAGGCGTCGGCGGGAAGCAGGTGCATCTGCTCTCAGTCCGTTCTCAGCTGGCATTGCGCGGGCGCGGATACTCAGCGTATTGCTCGACAAAAGGTGCGATGGTGCTGATGCTCAAGCAGCACGCGATGGAACTGGCTCCGCACAAAATCAACGTGAACGGCGTCGCGCCCACATTCGTTTACACAGATATGGTGACGAAAATCCTGGCCGACGAGAATTTCAAGACGGCGCTGCTCGCGCGCATTCCGCTGGGACGGATCGCGAATCCGGAGGACATCGTTGGACCTTCCGTTTTCTTCTGTTCTGCCGCATCGGATTTTATCACAGGGCAAGTGTTGTATGCGGACGGTGGGATTACGGCGTGTCAGTAATGACTCGTTTCGGATTTCGGAATGAGAAGCTTGAGCTGTTCGAATTGCTTTATAGGGCGCGATCAAGTCTAATAGGCTGTATGCGGTGGAAATCGAGGGAGAGTCGACATGTCGAATGTGAATCTGAGTCCGGGCGAGCAGGTGGCCCGCATGATCAAGCGCAGTGAGTTTCTGAGAAGCATCGCAACGGCTCACGCCAGTACGCGCGAATCGCGCGGACTGCGCATGTTGACGACCGACGAAATTCACACGCTGAAAGAACAGCACAACGCGGCTGAAGAATGGTCGCGCGTGTGGGTCGGCAAAGATTTCAATCCGCACAAAGTCGTCGGCTGTTATTTTTCAGGCGACGTGAATCTAGGCGTGTTTAAAGATCGCATTGAATTGGAACGCGGCGTGATGATCGGGTCTGGCGTGTACAATTGTGATCTCAAAGACGTCTCCATCGGCGACAACGCATTCGTCTCGAACAACACGCTGATCGCGAATTGCTACATCGGCTCGCGCGCGATCGTGGAAGGCTGTGGCAGCATCGTGTGCGCGGGCGATACGTCGTTCGGAAATGGTCCGCGCGTATCGTTCGGAATTGAAGCGGGCGGACGCGAGACAGCGATCTTCGCTGAAATCACAGTCGATCTCGCCGCACGTATCGCATCCTTCCGCCGGGATCGAAAAGTCATCGAGGATTACGAACTTGCCGTCGAGATGTACACACGCGCGGCGCAATCAAAAATCTGCATCATTGAATCGAACGCAGTCGTCAAAAACACCCCGAAGATTTTGAATTGCTACATCGGTTCCGGTGCCATTGTGGATTCGGCCACATCGCTTGAAAACGCGACGGTGTTGAGCAACGTCGCGGAGCCCACACGCATCGCATCCGGTGCGTGTCTTAGCGATTCGCTCATTCAATGGGGCTCGTTTGTTGAGACTCACGCCATCGTCCAAAATTCAGTACTGTGCGAATACAGCGGCGTGGACAGCCACGGCAAAGTCACGCGCTCATTGATCGGACCGAATTCGAGCGTGAGTTGCGGCGAATGCGCCAGTTCGCTGCTCGGACCGTTCGTCGGATTCCATCATCAAGCACTGCTGATTTCAGCGTTCTGGCCGGAAGGAAAAGGGAACATCGGCTACGGCGCGAATGTCGGGAGCAACCATACAAGTAAAGCGCCCGATCAGGAAATTTGGCCCGGCGAAGGGACGTTCTTCGGGCTGGGTGTGAATATCAAATTTCCATCAGATTTCACGCAAGCTCCTTACACGATTGTGGCGACGGGCATTTCGACGTTGCCGCAACGTTGCACGATGCCGTTCAGTTTGATCACCGTTCGCGCCGAACATTTCCCTGGTGTGTCGCCCGCATACAACGAAATTTTGCCGGGATGGGTGTTGAGCGACAACATCTTCGCCGTGCTGCGAAACGAACGAAAATATGCGATCCGCAACAAGGCGACGCGCAGCACGTTTGGATACGAAGTTTTTCGTCCGGATATTATCGATTTAATGGTGACGGCGCGGACGGCGCTTCTCAAGGTTGCGCAAGACCCACAGTCGCCCGAGCGCACAGCAGCGCTAGCGTCCAATTCGATTCATAATTTTGTGTACATCGACAAAGACATTCCGGGCCTCGGCAAGAATTTCATGAAGGAGTCCGCGCGCGTGGAAGGCATCGCGGCCTACACGTTCTACATCCGTTTGTACGCGTTGAAAGGCTTGCGACTGGCGATGCGCTTCTGTCTAAAAACGAACCGCGATCACTCGCGCGTTTTGGAGTCGGGCTATATTGGCGATCCGCGATACGAACACGAACGAGCGCTGCTGATGTCCGAATTCCCGGGCAAGACCGTTCCTGATTTACTGCGCGAGTTGGCTACGATGTCGAAGAAGATGGCCGACGATATTCTGCTCTCGAAAGAGAAGGACGATTTCCGTGGCGCGCGCATCATTCCGGATTATGACCTTGCACATATCCCAGCGGGACAGGACCGCTTCGTCGTCACGGCGAAGAACGAGGCAGAAGAGCTTCGGTTGGAAATCGAAGAGATGCTGAAATCGATGTAACTCTAAAAGAAGCTCGCGATAATTTTATCGATGAAGGGGCGCTGCTTTTCCGGACTGTTGCGGCGCCATGCGTCCAGGTGATCTTTGATGGAGCGGAATTTATCAGGCAGTTCCTCGTTTAAATGGACGAGCGATTCCCACATCTCAGGTTCGGCTTCGAAGAGTGGAAGCAGCACTCCTGCGACGATGTTGTTGCGCGCGCGATCAGTCGATTTTAATCGCATGTCCTGCTCGTTCTCCTTGAACCACACTTTGAATGTTTTCCCTTCAGGTGTTTTTCCGAGAGCGATGCGTTCCGACGCGTAATTGTCGAGTGCTTTTGAATAGTCCTTCCAATGCGGATACGGCGGTTCGGTTTTCCATGTCTGGGCCATTTTGCGCAGCACAAAAATCGACGCAGTTTCACAGAGCGATTCTTCGAACCAGTGGTTGGGATTTGCGCGCGGTTTGCAGTCGCACATGACGTGGCACATTTCATGCGCGAATTGGAACGAGTACTGCGCCCAATACAATTTACCCGTATTGAGCTTCACGCGGATTTCACCGTTCGGACCGCGATCATACAGCGTGATCGGTCCGCCCTTTGGAGTGACTTCGATGACAGGAATTTTTTGCTCTGGGAAGTAGCGCGTCAGTTCGCGCGCAGAGGAGTACAAAACTTTTTTGACATCGGCCATTCCAGCCTCCCACTCCTTCTCGTTTTTGGGGCGAATGTCCAACTTCGGGCGCAACTCTGTAGTCGAAGGGGATTCCCCGCCCCACCCCATGCTTTGCAACAGGATGCCGATCAGAACAGAAAGAAAAGTTGCACACGTTATGTTTTTCACGATAGACCTCCTAAAAAAACAGTTATACTTGCTCCATTATGAGCTTGACTTCAATTGAACGCTGTCCGCGCTGCGGATCACCGTACATGAGCGCCATGTCGCCGAACGAAACGCCGACGACTCGCTATTGTTACACCTGCGCCACTGCGGCGGGGGGCTTAAAACAGACGCTCGAGACCGTATCGGAAAACAATCCCGACGACCTCGAACTACAACCCACCGATACGACGCTTTCTGCCAGCAGCCACGCGCGCCGTGGAATTCCGCAGATTGCGCCGGGACGAAGTGGCGCACGGGCTATCCGGCCTCCGACAGTCGTTCCAAACGTTCGCCCGTCTGCGCGCGCATCTGCGACGCCCAACGCGGTACCCGTTTCCGGGACTAGCGGTGTGCCGCAACATGCGCCATCGGGCGTACACCAAGCCGCCGCATCAGGATCGCGCAACCGCATTTCGGCAGCCCGTGCCGAGATTCCGCAGATCGCTCCACGCGCTGAAAATTATCAATCGCCAAAAACCAACGCGCTCGCCATGAAGATTGGAATTGGATTGTGCGCGTGCGTCTTGGTCGCGCTGCTTGCGGCTTACGGATTAAAAGGTGGTAAGCCGCAGCCGGTGCCAGAAGCGCCTGTTGCGAGTGTTGTTGTTCAACCGACAATCGCGCCTAAGCTTCCGGTCCCAGCAACACCTCCGGTCCCAGCGGTTCCTGCGATTAAGAAACCGGATCCGAAGCTGACTGAAAAGAAAGTGGAGACGGCTCCGATCAAATCAGATTCAGTCGGTGCCAGCATTGGATTTGCCGGAGCTGAAACATCCGCGCCAGCTTTTATGAAACCAACCGCACCCATATCACCAACGACAGTTGAAACGAAGCCTGTCGTCAAGACGCCAGAAACCGTCTTGAGCGACGTGATTTCGAAGCCCAAATATAGCAAAACGGACGCGGCTGCGGACGAGGAAGAAATTGCAGCGAACACGCCCGTAAAAACCAAGCCGCCTGCGACGCCCATTCAGCCAGCTGAAACGAAGCCTGCACCCGAAGTGGCGAAAGCGGACGTGGCAGCTCCCGACGTGGAAAAGAAAGATGATGATGACGGCCTCGACAAAAACGGGAAACCGAAGAAGCCGAAAAAATCGCTCGTCGATAACTTGTTTGGGGAACCGGAAAAGCCAGTCAAGCACGAGATCGAGAAGAAGGAAAATCCGTTCGCTCCGAAAATCATTGCGGTGACAGTCACGGAGCCAATGATCATGGCATTTGACATTGAAAAAGTCGGCGGCAATGACCGAACGATGACGGAGCAAATCGCTGCGTTTATGCCCAATTGGCGTGTGCGCGACGCGAATTTCAAAGCCAGTAAATTCGCCGAGACACACCAAGGCCGGGATAACGTGATTGTGTTAAATCCGCTCAACGACGTGTTGCCGGCAAAGTTGATTGCCACATTTGAAATCCCGAAAAGTTTCGCCACGGCAAAACCGATACTGCGTTTTGAAGTATCCAACAACAACGGAAAAGACTGGGGGCTGACCGTCAAAGCGGGTGGCATTGATGTGATCGCGTTTACAAAAATCAAGACGTCGAAAGACGTGCCTTGGTTTGATGTACCGGTTGACTTATCGCGTTTTGCAGACAAACATTTCGATGTGTCGATTGAAGTCAACGCGACGACAAAGCACCTCAAAGGCACCGCGCCTGAAATGGGCTACATTCGAAATATTCGGTTTGAATGGGTCGGAAAGAAAGAGGGGCAGGGAATACAAAAGCTAGCGACGCCTCCTGGTGCGGGGGCAGATGCAGTTGCGCCGGGCGTGCCTGAGGCCCCTCCGCCGCCGAGTATTGTACCGCGAAAGTAATCAAGCAACGGATGACTACGCGACGATGCTTTCAACGCCAAGTCCGTAGAACGTGTATTCGCAATCGACGGTGCTTTCGAGTGCGAAGCCGGTGTAGCCGCCGTCGGCCATTTCCAATTCACGCGCGTAATGGGCGGCGGCGTCGAGCAAGTCAGAGTGCAGGCGTCCGCCCATTTTCAACGTGAGCAATGCGGTGTAGGTCGAGAGCAGATCGGCCATCGGTGCAGACGGCGCGGCTTCGAAGCCGCCTTCTTCGTTACGCATTGAATCGATGAAATCGAAGTGCTTCACACTTACATCAAAATCACTCAGAATCAGATTCAAAAAAATGCCAGCGGACGTTCCGTTTGTGCCGGGGCGTTTGCTGAATTTATTTTCAATGTAGCCGCCTTCCGGTCGCGCGAGCGAACTTAAAAACGAGCGCATGGAGTCGATGTCGGGAATCGGAATTCCTGTCCGGGCGTGAAGCGACGCAGCGATGAAGGTGTGATAGAGGCTGCCGTGCGTTTCGATGGTGGTCTTCGCATATCCGCCATCCGGGCGACGCATGGAGTGGACGCGATCAAGCGTGATCGATTGGAGTTGCTTGCGTTCGGATTCGTCAAGCAGTTTGCCGGAGACTTCTTCGCAGAGAATCAGCGAATCCCACCACGATGTGGCTTGAACAGTGTCGCAGAACGCACCGTGCGGCTGGCGCAGTCGGACAGTGTCGGGAACGCGTGCGATGGTGGTCAACCATGACGCGGCTTTCTGAGAAATCACTGGCGTCAATTCGTTGAGTGCGGAGAGGCTGCGTAAGGCGAAAGCTGTGTAGTAGAGATCGACTTTGCCGCGCCGATTGGCGAAGCCGCCTTCGGGGCATTGCTGGGAGATGATCCAGGCTGTGTGACGCGCGCGGAATTCAGGCGACGTCTTGGCGAGGCCATCGCGGATGTCGTCGCGGAGTAAAGTGAGAAAATCCATGGAGATTAGGCGACGTGTCCGGTGGATATTTTACCGATGACTCGACCGATTTGACTGCACGTCGCGCCGAGTTTCAGAAGCGATTGAATTAAAAGATCAAGCGAAATGCTGGGATCCATGGATTCCAATTTACCCACAACCGACAGAGTCGTTTTGAGATGCCGCGCTAATTGTCGCCGTGTCAGCCCTGATGACAGAATGCGATCTTTCAAATCTTGTTCGAGGGAAATTCGGATATCAATCAATGCCATTTCGTCGTCGCTCAATCCGAGCAGTTCCTGAACGGTGCCAATTTTCCATCCGGTTTTTTCCAATTGTTTTCGTCTTGTTTTGGTCATGCGATCAATTCTCGCTTTCCGGTGGCTGAGGTTCCGGTGTCGCAATCTTATCGTTCGGCGGGCCATCCCAAGACCAACGCGGCATTTCAAACGAACTTTCTTTTTTCAACAGCGAATGAATGTCACATGCGAGTTGATAGACATCGCTAGGCGTCGCAGACGGTTTCTGTCCCAAAAGGCGACCGAAAAACGGAATATTCTTTGGGGTGATTTGCAGTACCCATTCCCTGTGAAATTCTTTATCCAAGAATGGAACCAGAATCACTTCCAACTTAGCACGTTCGCTGTCATACGAACAGACTGACCATCCCAAATCTCTCCAAAACTCAATATCAGAAACTTTCCATGCGAGCTTTTTCAGTCCGTCTGAAATCTTGCTCATCAGAATTTCTCCGCGAAAGTGCTCATAGTCACCATCGGGATCATCTTTCCCATCACATTCCTCCGACGCTTGAAAGCGAAGATTCAAACTAATAGCCATTGGTGCTCAATCCAATAACGTCGCCGCCAAGAACGTAAACAGCGCCTGCATGCCGTCGTGATTCACGTGCTGCACGGCTTGCATCGCTCGGCGGCGTTGGTGGACGGCGAGCATGTCGGCTTGCGACGGGATTTCGTGTTTGAAATAGATGTCTTTGAGCGCGTCGAGTTTCACCGTCGTCTGCGGGCCTTCGCGGGCGGCTTGGAGCAAGGCGGCGCGTTCGGATTCGGTCGCGGCTTCGAGGGCCATCGCGAACAGCAACGTCGGGCGACCTTTTAGAATGTCGCCACACACATCGACTTTATTTTGCTCATCGCCGGAGACATCTTTCAGATCGTTTTGGATCTGGTATGCGACGCCGAGGTGTTTGGAGAACTCGGTGAGTTCCGCGTCCCACTTACCTTCGGCTCCTGCGAGCACGACACCAGAGTAAAGCGCGGCGTCGAATGCGGGAGCGGTTTTCAGCGCGTAGAGGCGCAGGCATTCGATGGGCTGGAGGTTCTTTTCTTTGCCTTTGCGCCAGAGCAATTCAGCGCCTTGGCCTTCCGAAAGCTTGACGTGAGATTCGGCGAGTTTTCGCAGAATTTTGACGGTGCGTTCGGCTCCGATGGCTGGCATTTCGTCGGCGACGATGCGGTAGCCGCGTCCCAGCAAATAATCGCCGATGTTCAGCGCAACGGGGACGGAGTGGGACTTGTGGAGCGTTTCGGTGCCGTAGCGGAAGTCGTCGTCGTCTTCGATGTCGTCGTGAATGAGCGAGGCTTTGTGGAAGATTTCCATCGACGCAGCGACGCGTTTGACGTGCATGGGCACGTCGTCGCTTTCGGAGAGCGCTTGCCACGCGGCGGCGGTCACGAAGGGGCGGAAGCGTTTGCCGCCTTTGCGCATCCACGCGAGAGAGATGCGTTCGCCTTCGGCGACTTTGTCGGCACGGTCCGTTCCGTCGCGATCGGGCTGGACGATTTCGAAGAGTGATTTCGAATCAAACCAATGGCCTGTTTCGCGCAGCAGCGGGACGAAGCTACGCGTGCGTTTGGCTCCGGTCTTCTGATAGCCCAGCGCTTGCATGACCCAGTCTTCATCGACTTCGGTGTTATGACACGTGTCGCGGAGCAATGGGATTGCGAGAGCCGGGATGCCGATTTGGAGGACTTTGTCGAAGGCTTTTTCGAGAACGTTTAAACACGCGATGCCGAGGATCGCTTCGACTTCACCGCTGGCGATGAGTTTGATGACGATGGGTGTGCCTTCGGCGATCAGGACGTTGTAGCCGAGGCGCTTGCCGACACCGTCGAAATCGGCGATGGAGCAGAGGCCACAGTTGTTGCAATGGAGTTGGACTTCGTCCATTTTTGCGGTGCAATTCTCAGCTTGCTTGAGGCAGTGCGGCATGGAGAAGAGGCGCTTTTCGAACGGGACCGCCGCGAATTCTTCGCGCCAGTATTCGTTGTTGAGCATGACCATCGCGAAGCCGGTATACGTGTGATCGTAGCCGAGGGGCGTGAGAATTTCGGTCGCGAGTTCGGAGAGCGATTGCTTTGTGGGCGGACGAGTGCGCGGGAGTTTTCGCGCGACGTCGACGGCTTTGAGGCGGATTTGTTCGCGTTTGTCTTTGGTGTCGGGAATCGATTTGAAATGATCGCCGGCCGGGCGCCATTCATCGTGCTGATAAGGCGTGGGCGCACGGGCTTCGACGGTGCGTTCGCCCATGTTCTTGATGAGTTCATTGGCGAGCGGCGTAGGTTCGCGGTCCACGACAGTGCTGGGCTTGGCGGAGCGGGCCATGATGCCAGCGAGGCCGGAGCCGGTGGACGCTTCTTTTAAGAGGGACAAGTTCGGCAGATTAGACACGGCGTTCCTCGGTGTTCAAGTAGGATGGGCTGTTATCCCGTCCAGTTTCGGGCGTCATGCGACTCACGGGTTAAAAGCCCGTGCTACTTTTGTTTTTTCAACCAGCTTCCCAATCCGCCGATGGCGTAGTAGAGCGGATAGAGTTCCTCATAGTACCAGAGCACGGCGAAATAGAAACCGATGGGTGCGGGATTCCAGGAACCGTCGGGGCGTTGGTGTTCGACGAGCCACCGCGCGGCATTCGCACAAACCGGGTCCGTATTGTCTACACCGCAGTTGGCGAGCGCGCGGAGAGCGAGTCCGGTTTCTTCGGCGGAGCTGGGGGCGTTCTTGCAGCCGCCGAAACCGCCGTCGGGGTTTTGGATGGAGAGGAGGTATTTCGATGCGTTGACGAAAAGGAATTCGGAGAAATCAGTCTCCTCTCCGGTACCCATTTCATATGCGTTATAGCCTTGCGTCATCGCAAACAGTGCGTGCGTGGTGCCATAAATTGAATTCAGTTGGTCGGTGGCATATTCGCATCCAAACCACAGCGGCAAAAACGAACCGTCGGAGCGCTTTGAGGCCCATAAGTATTGCCAGCCGCTGAGCAGTGCAGAACTATTCACACTTCCATCGAATTCCAAAACACCGAAATATCCTTTACTATATTTTTCGGGTGTCAGTGCCCGAAGCGCGTGTGCCGTTAAATCCGGCGCACTTTTGTCGAAGGGAAGAGTTTCCCATCCGCGACAAAACGTCGGCCATCCGCCATTCTTGTTTTGAACAGAACGCAACCATGCTTGTCCTTTTATAATCGCTTCATGATCGTCCGAAACTCCGAGCGCCCTCAGCGCCAAAATCGCCCCACTCGTATCATCCGCATCGGGGACGCTGC
>Ga0194061_1000081_pt1 | contig 51914 bp, 47 predicted proteins | sample SepL2221m_MetaG_FD_163423 | JGI IMG/M metagenome (GOLD analysis project Ga0194061, IMG submission 163423) | Anoxic zone freshwater microbial communities from boreal shield lake in IISD Experimental Lakes Area, Ontario, Canada - Sep2016-L224-21m | ecosystem: Environmental > Aquatic > Freshwater >... | reverse complement strand
GGGTAAGACACAGCCAGGCGGCGGCCCACAGGCTGGCATGGCGTTCCTTGCTGAAATAGAAATAGGCTCCCACCGCATGCACGATGCCCAGCAGGGCCAACAGTGCCCGCCCGAAGATCACCGCCCGTTCACCGACGCCAACTCCCCGGCGACAGGTGACTGAAGCACATCCCCTAGTCGCCCCGCCGCGGCAATATGGCCTTCAAGCTGGTTTTGACTTCGATGAAGTAAGGCCCGGTGGCGGCGAGGCCGCGCGCCAGCGCATCGGCTATGGCAGCGTTCTCGGTGATGCGTTCGGCCGGCATGCCGAAGCCCTCGGCGATGCGGACAAAATCCGGATTGAAAAGCGAAGTACCCACATGGCGCCCCGGATGCTGTCGTTCCTGATGGATGCGGATGGACGCGTATGCGTCGTTGTTCGAGAGAATAAACAGTATCGGCAGGCGCCGCTCAATGGCTGCGATCATCTCATTGCCGGTCATCATGAAGCCGCCGTCCCCGACCAGGCAAATCACCCTGGCCTGCGGCTGGCGCAGTTGCGAGGCGATCGCCGCAGGCGTGCCATACCCCATGGCGCCGGAGAGCGGCGCCATCAGCCGCTGCGGATAAGTAAAAGGAAAATGCCGGTAGACCGGGGCGGCAAAGGTTCCGGCATCAAGGCAGAGGATCGCGTTCGCCGGCGCCTGCCGCGCCAGGGCACGCACCACATCCGAAAAGGCAATGCCATCGTCGGCCTGCACCGCCGGCCATGCGGCAATGTTTTCGAATATGCCGCGCAACTGCAGGCACCAGTCGCGCCGCACATCTGATACGGCAGCCTGCGCACGCGGCGTCAGGTCTGCCGTCAGGGACACCGGGTCGCATGTCAGGCCGAAATCGGGGGCGAAGTGCAGGCCGACGACATGCTCGTCCGGATAGCAATGCACCAGGGTCTGCCGCGGCCGTGGCAGCAATGGAAAGCTGTAATTCTGGCTGGTGATGTCGTCGAGCCGCGTCCCCAGCGCCAGAATCAGGTCGCTCGAATGAAAGGCCGCCATCTGGTCTTGCCGATTGGACAATCCCAGATCGCCGACATACAGGGGATGACGGTTGGGAAACAGGTCGTGGCGGCGAAAAGCGACGGCCACCGGGATGTGCCAGGACTCGGCGAAGGCAAGCAATGTCTCACGCCCCTGCGGCCGGTCAAATGCGCCGCCGGCGACAATCAGCGGCCTTTGGGCCTGTTCCAATTGCGCCCTCAGTGCATCGAGCGTGGCTGTCGTCGCGGTGGTGGGCGCGTTGGCACGGGCCACCCAGGCGGGCTGCGTGCCCGCCTCTTCCTGAATATCTTCGGGGATCACCAGCACCACCGGACCCGGCGTGCCCGATGTGGCCATGCGAATCGCCTTGAAGGCGATCTGGCCAAGCTGCGCGGCATCGGTGGGCTCGACCACCCACTTGGCGATGGTTCCGAACATTTTCTGGTAATCGATCTCCTGGAACGCCTCGCGGCGCAAATCCTTTTTGCAGACCTGGCCGATGACCAATATCAACGGGATGGCGTCCTGCTGCGCGGTGTGGATCGCGATCGAGGCGTTGGATGCGCCCGGTCCGCGGCTGACCATGAGCACGCCGGGACGCCGTGTCAGACGCCCGTCGGCGCAGGCCATGAATCCGGCTCCGGCTTCGTGCCGGCAGGTCACCACGTCGATGGACGGAAAGTCGGCCAGCGCATCCAGAATGCCGATGTAGCTTTCACCGGGCACCTGGAAAATGCGGTCAATGCCATTGGCCGCAAAAACCGACAACATTGCGTGCGAGGATGTTTTCAATTTACTTGCGCCATCTGACTACGTTCTTCGGGCCGGCAGACTATCCGATCGTCCAAGCCCGCGCAGCAAGGCAAGCAAAATATCACACAGCGGCGTGGCGACACGGGACTCGCGCGCAAATGCAAGCGTCTGGCCAAGCAGTGCCTCGGTTTCAAGCGTGCGCCCCGCCAGCACATCCTGCAGCATCGATGTGCGGTGCGTGGGGCTGCGTTTTTCAGGCGCCAGCCAGGCATCGACATCCATCTCCGATTGCAAGTCACAGCCGCTGGCCCTGGCCACCTCCAGCACCTCGTACATGACGCCGGTGAGGCAGGCGCGAAGCTGTGCGTCCGTAGTGAGGTGGAGGGTGGCCAGTCGCGTCAGCGCCGAAACCGGATTGAGCGATGCATTGATCAGTAATTTTTTCCAGATCTCGCGGCGCAGGTCCTTGCTGCCTGATGCGTCAAAACCGGCTTGCTGGAACAGCCCCACCAAGGCGTTCAATCGCGGCGATGAAGGCGCGACAGGATCGCCCAGAAGCCAGCTGTCGCCGGGCGTGCCCTCGATGACACCGGGCGCGATGACTTCATTGCTGGCGTGGCAGACACAGGCCAGCGTCCTCTGCCTGAGCAGCCGCCACAACGCCCCGGCCGGGTCGAGCAGTGCGAGCGGGCCCTCTTTCCCTCCGGGCAGGCCATGCTGCCACCACCAGGGAATGCCGTTGAGCACAAATAATGCGGTCCCCTCCGGCTTTAACAGGCGATGGATGGCCGCCGCCGCAGCGGGCAACGCCGGCGCCTTGAGCGCCACAATGACCAGGTCCTGTGCCGGCAGGCTTTGCGGCGCATCACTCGCCGCGCACGGTCGACCGGCATACTCGGCCCCGCCGATCCTGAGCCTCAGGCCCTGGCGCTGAACGGCCGCGAGGTGCGGCCCGCGCGCCACAATTGAGGTCTCTTCGCAGCCCGCTGCAAGAAGGCGCGCGGCGATGTGTCCTCCAACCGCACCGGCGCCAAATACGCAAATCTTCACTACTGTTCAGTCAGCTTTGATATTGGCCTGCCTGATCACATCGCGCCACTTGGCAATCTCGGATTTGATAAAGGCCGCGTACTCCTCCGGGCTGCTGCCCACCGGCTCGCTCGCCTGCGAGAGTATGCGTTCCTGTATTTCCGGTGTGGCGACGATACGCACCACGTCGGCCGATATTTTCCTGATCAACGCCGGGGACGTCGCAGCAGGCGCCATGAAACCGAACCAGGCCGTGACCTCGAAGCCGCTGACACCCGCCTCCGACATGGTGGGAACATCCGGCGCCGATGCCGAGCGCTTGGTGCTGGTGATGGCGATGGGGCGCAGGGTGCCGGCCTTGATGTGCGGCAACAGCACCGGGGCGTTGTGAAACAACACCTCGATTTGCCCGCCAATCGCCTCGGTTGTCATTTGCGCGCTCGATTTGTACGGTATGCCGACCAGGTTGATGTCGGCCAAAGTATTGAGCAATTCACCCGACAGGTGCTGGGTGGTGCCGGCGCCAGCCGTGCCATAGCGCAGTTTGCCCGGCTCTTTTTTGGCCATGGCAATGAGCTCGGCCAGATTGCGGACCGGTAATTTTGGATTGACGGTCAGCAGATTGGGCATCTTGATCACAAGGCTGACCGGCGCGAGGTCCTTGACCGGATCGTAGGGCAGCTTGTCACCGAACAAGGTGACGTTGACCGCAATCGGCCCGATGGTGTTAAAGAGCAGCGTATAGCCGTCGGGCAGAGCCTTGGCGACGCGGTCGGTGCCGATGTTGCCCGACGCGCCGACGACGTTTTCAATCACCACCGGTTGGCCCCAGACATCCGAGAGTTTCTGGCCGATGACGCGCACAATGGTATCGGGGGCGCTGCCCGCCGGGGCCGGCACCACCACCCGCACCGGCTTGTCGGGCCAGGGACGCTGCTGCGCCTGCACTGTGGCCGCGCAAAGCATCAGCAGACTGCCGCCCAGAACCGCGACCAGTTGGGAATAAACGCCGCGCTGCAGGATGGTTTTCATGTATGCCGCCTCCTCACAAGATAACTATTATTTTTCCGCTTGCGCCGAACGCACAAATTTCTGCGGCACGCGCACCTGCATCCCCAGCAGTATGAACGAGTTGCTCTTGCCGTGGCCATCGAGATTGAGGCTGCCGTTGACGCCACCTTCGAGCACCTCGTCGATGACAAAATTGAACGCCGGCAACAGCGGCAGATCGTGCCGCGTGACACGCACCGCGCCGCGATGGGCATACAGCGCCAATACCCGCTCCTCGGTGAGTTGCTCGGCCAGCACCGCATAGGCCGCGGCATCGTAGGGCATCACGCTGACATTCAAGCGATTGCCTTTGTCGCCGGCGCGACCGTGCGCCACGCTGTGCAGGGGCACGCTCACCAAAGCTTCACCCGGTTTTGCGGCTGCAGTCATTGGTCTATCTCCATGGCGCTTTTCACCCAATAGCCCGGGGCGAGGTCGGAGGGCAGCATCAAATACGACTGCGTGCGAATGCGCGGCGTGGTGCGCCAGCGCACACCGCCGCCGCCGGCCGGACCGCAACAGTACAAGGCCAGTGCCTCGCGCGCCGCCTGGTCCGCATCGTCCTGGCTGCGCGCCGACACCGCCAGCCGCACCCGGATGTCCTGCGCATCGCTATGCGCCTCCGTTCGCCACCGGCTGCCGCTGTCGCCCGAGTGCACGCTGGCAATGCCGATCAAATCCACCCGCGCCTCGACCGCGAGCTTGCGCAACTTCAGGCGCTGCAACAACACATCGGCCGCCGCCTTGGCGCGCGCCACACAGTTGGGCCCGGCGTAGGAAATTTCGCCCTCGCCCAACCAGCCGCCGTCAAAACAAACCGTGGCCTTGATTGTTTGCGGCGCAGGACCGCCGCGAACGCCGTTCACCTGCACCCGGTTTTCGCCGATCTCCACCACCGTCACCTGCGAAAAATCGAGCGTCACATCAGGCGTGATGTAGTGCCCGGGATCGTGAATTTCGTAGAGTAACTGCTCCTTCACCACCTGTGCGTTGACCAATCCACCGGTGCGCGCGGCCTTGGTGATGACCAGACGGCCATCGGCATGCACCTCTGCAATCGGGAAACCGATATTGGCCGGATCGGGAATCTCTTTGTAGCCCGGGTCATAGTAATAGCCGCCGGTAACCTGTGCGCCGCATTCGAGCAAATGCCCTGCGGTTGCGCCGACGGCAAGTTTGGCCCAGTCATCGTAGGCCCAGCCGAAGTGATGGATCAGTGGCGCGAGCGCAAGCGAAGGATCGCCGGTGCGGCCGGTGACAACCACCTGCGCACCGGCCTTGAGCGCATCGACCATGGGCCTGGCCGACAAATACGCATTGGCCGAAACAACGTCGCCCCCGCCCATATTGAGTCCGGTATCGGCCTCGTAGACTTCGTGCGTTGTTATATCGAGCCGGTCGCGCACATCGTCGCCATAAACCACGGCAATTTTCAGCTCTGGCAGCCCCAGGCGCAGCGCGAGCTTGGCGATGAGTTTGGCGGCGCCCGGCGGATTGGCTGCGCCAAAATTGCCGATGATGGGAATGCCGTGCTCGGCACAACGTACCAGTATGGGTTCGAGCAGGCGCTCGAGCATCGGCTCGTAGCCGCGCTGCGGGTCGCGGCGCTTTTCCAGCTGCGCCAGGGCCACCGTGCGCTCCCCCAGTGTTTCAAAAAACACCGCGCATGGCCCACCCCACTCGATCAGCGTATCGACCACCGGCCCGGGCGCATCCACCCTGTCGCCGGAAAAGCCGGCGCAATTGCCCACCCGAAATATGTCTGCCATCCAGTACCCCCCCCCAAGAACGAGCCTGACGATAATTTACCGGCAGGGGCTCATTCTAAGCTCCGGGGCCGGATGAGATTGGAGAATGCAGGATCGGCGTCGGCTCGCTGCCAGACAACCAGTGATCCTGCATTCCGCGCAAAAGACCCCGTATCTGGCCGATCTCCCACCACCGCCTTTAATGGCACCCGAAAATAGAACAGGGAATCAGAAGCGATTTAGGGAAGCTCTGATTAAGTCCATAAATCGTCATTCCCGCGAAGCTTGTCCTCGAATGCCTTAATCGGGGAGCGGGAATCCATTTTGACTCAATGAATCCACGCTTTAGGTCAAGGTGGATTCCCGCTTTCGCGGGAATGACGGACTTAATCAGAGCTTCCTTAGCGTCACAATCAGAACTCCTGGGTCCTTACTGCGGCTGGATCTTCAGCGCCTTCAGTGTCCTCTCCCACGGCGCCGCATCCTCCTTGATGAACGCCGCGAACTGTTCCGGCGTGTAAGGCATGGGCGTCAGGCCGTCGGTGGCGAAACGCATCTTCGCCTCCTCGGACGCGACGGCCGCGAGAACCTCGTGGTTGAGGCGGTCGACAATCGCCCTGGGCGTGCCGGCCGGCGCGAACATGGCAAACCAGCCGCGCATGGTCATGCCGGGAAAACCGATCTCCTTGAATGTCGGCACGTCCGCAAGCAGGGGCGAGCGTTCCTCCGAAGTCACGCCGAGCGCGCGCAGCTTGCCCGCGCGCACCTGCGGCATCGCAGTCACCACGGTGTCGAAGAACATCTGCACCTGGCCGGACAGCAGGTCGGTCAGCGCAGGCGCCGAGCCGCGGTAGTGGATGTCGGTGATCGCAACCCCTGCAAGCGCCTCGAAGCGCTCATTGATCAGGTGGGTGCCGCCGCCCAGGCCGAGCGACACCGCGTTGAGCTTGGCCGGCTCGCGTTTTGCATAGTCGATCAACTCGCGGACGGTTTTCGCCGGCACCGCCGGATTGACGGTCAGCACATAGGGATAGCCCGCGATTGCGGCGACCGGCACGAAGTCGTCCATCTTGTAGCTCGGCGCCTGCGTCAGCATCACGTTCAGCATGATGGCGTTGGCGGTAACCAGCAGCGTGTAGCCGTCGGGCGCCGCGCGCGCGACGGCACCGGTGCCGATCATCGTTGCGCCACCGCCCTGGTTTTCGATGATGATGGGCTGGCCGAGCGCGGCCGAGAGTTTCGGGCTGATCAGTCGCATCATCTGGTCGGTGGACCCGCCCGCCGGGTAGGGAACAATCACCCTCACCGGTTTTGCGGGCCAGGACTGGGCCGTCGCCGTGGATGCCACAAGGACCATGCAGGCCAGCAGCCATTTGATGTGGGTCATTTTTTTCCTTTCATTCGCAGGTCCGCGTCGTGTCCGCGGTTCATTCGTCGACGACGGTGTTTTTCAGTGTGCCGATGCCCGTGACTTCAACTTCAATCACATCCCCGCCCTTCATGAACACCTGCGGGTCGCGGCGGTTGCCCACGCCTCCCGGTGTCCCGGTCGAGATCACGTCGCCCGGCTCGAGGCGGCAGAATGTCGAGATGTAGTTGAGCAGGTATCCGAGGTCCCAGGCCATCAGGTCGAAGCCGCTGTGCTGCATCACCTTGCCGTTCAGGCGCGTCGTCAGTTCCATTTTCGCCGGATCGGGAATTTCGTCGCGCGTCACCAGCCACGGCCCGAAGGCGCTGCTCGCGTCGAAATTTTTTCCGGCGGTCACGCTGTGCTTCTGGAAATCGCGCATCGAGCCATCCATCACGATGCTGTAACCGGCGATGTGCTCCATCGCGCGTTCCGCCGGGATGTTCCGCCCGGCCTTGCCGATGACAATGGCAACCTCGCCCTCGTAGTCGAATCGCTCCGAAGCGCGCGGCCGAACGATGGGCTGGCCGTGTCCGACCAGCGACTGCGGGTGCTTGCTGAACATGTTGGGAAATTCCGGCGCGTCCTTGCCGGTCTCGAGCTGGTGGTCCTTGTACGCCCAGCCCAGCGCGAACATGCGCATGTCCGTGCGGTGGATCACCGGCAGGAAAGTCAGCTCCGCGATCGCGTATTCGGGCTTCGCACCGGCACACATCGCCAGTGCATCACCCAGCAGGTTCTTCGCCAGCAAGTCGGCGATACCCGTGCAGCGGCCGCGGAATTTCTCCGTCAGGTCGACAAACCCGTCGCCGACCACCGCACCAAACCGTTCCGCCCCGCCTGCCCGTACCGTAGAAAGCCGCATCTTAATTCCTCCTCGTTGTCCGGAATCCCGGATGAATGCCCGCCTGTTGTAATGCCTGGCTCACTCCGCCTTGATGCCGGCGGTGCGTGCCAGCTCGATATTCGCCGCGACATCGTTCTTCATCTGCGTGGTGAACACATCGAGCTCCATGGCAACCGGATCGGCGCCGAGGTTCATGATCTTCTGCCGCACCTCGGGACTGGCCACCAGCCGCATGATGTCCGTAGCCAGTTTCGTCGCAATCGGCTTGGGCAGGTTTGCCGGTGCCAGCACGCCGAACCATGTGCCGCTGATCATCTTGTCGATGCCCAGTTCCGCAAAAGTCGGAACGTCGGGCAGCGACGCCGCGCGCTTGTCGCTTGCGATCGCGAGGCCGCGCAGGCGTCCACCCTTGATAAAGGGCAGCGCGGAGTTCACGCCCGACCACGAGGAATCGATCCGCCCGGCAATCACCGACTCCACCGATTCGTTCGAGCCCTTGAAAGGGATGTGATTGAATTTCACGCCGACGAGGTAGCCGAAGTATTCACCGCCAAAATGTGTCGTCGTTCCGATACCCGCGGTGCCGTAGGTCATTTCACCGGGTTTCTCCTTCGCCGCGGCGACATAGGCCTTGACGTCCTTCAGCGGCGAATCGGCGCGCACCACCAGCATGTTCGGCGCGCTCGCTATCATGGCGATGGGCGTGAAATCCTTCACCACGTCGAAGCGCATGTCCTTGCGCAGTGCCGGGTTCATTGTGTGGGCGTTGGTGGTCACCAGCAGCGTATAGCCGTCGGGTACGGCCTTTGCCACCATCTCGCCGGCGATCATGGTGCCCGCGCCGGCCCGGTTCTCGACCACGACGGATTGCTTCCATACCGCCTGCAACTCCGCAGCCAGCAGCCTCGCCATCACGTCGGTCACGCTGCCCGGCGTCGACCCGGCAATGAAGCGGACCGGCCGGTTGGGATAGGACTCCTGCGCCAGCGCGCCGGCGCAAAGCAACAGTCCCGCGCACATCGAAATAAAACGCATGCTTTTCATTTCTCCTCCTCCATTTTTCGGGCCGGATTCCGGCCTGCTTCCCGGTCGTTTTGCACTACGAAGTCCCCTGCAATCGCGCCCCGATGCCCTTCACCCACCCGGCCCGCTTGTCGTAGTCCGCCCGCGGCGGCGCCCGTGGCTTTCAACGGCTTTATTCATTTTGGCCGGGCCCCCGCCGCGGAACGCAGCGCTGTGGTTGCCTGCGCATCGAGCGATCCGTCTGCACCAATGCACACACCATATGTTTTTTCCGCCTGCTCGCGCGACACATAACCCTGCGCAACGTCGTCGCGCACGGTTTGCGGATCGCGTTCCTGTGGCGGGCCGTAACCGCCACCGCCCCCGGTATGGACGTGATAACGGTCGCCCGGCCGAAATTGCAGGGCGCTCGCCTTCAACACCATGCGCCGTTCGCCGTTCGCCGGCTGGAGTTCCACATGACCGGGAGAAGCTGCCATGCCTCCGAACAAGCCCCAGGGCGGACAGCTGTAGCGGTCAAAGGAAAAATTGGTCGCGAACGGCCCGAGCGCGAGGAAGGTCTTGTCGATGCCTAGCCCGCCGCGGGTACGCCCTGCGCCAGCCGAATCGGTGCGCCACTCGTGGCGTTCGACCCTTACCGGATAGAGCGCTTCCTGCACTTCGACCGGGATGTCCTTGTTGTCCGAATGCGACAGCGACTTGAACGGTCCGACGCCATCGCCGTGCGCCGACCCGCCCCAGCCACCGTGCGCGGTATCGAGGTAGTTGAAATAACGCTTCGTTTTCGGATGGATGCCGCTGGTGCTGTAGGCGCCGAAGGACGCGTGGTGCCCGCCCGCAACGCGGTGCGGCAATACCGGCGCCATCGCCGCGATGATGGTGTCGACCACCGACGCGAGCATGGTCGAATACTTGCCCACCGGCGCATTGGCCGAGGCGCTGAGGAACTTGCCCTGCGGAAGGATCATTTTCACCGGTGCGAATCCGCCCTCGTTGGCCGGTTCGTCCGGGGTGAACAGGTACTTGAACGCGATGCGCGCGCAGGTTTCGCCGCCGCCGTAGTAGCCCGAATTGTAGGGACCGCGCAACTGCTCGCCTATGCCGGAGTAATCGACGGTGAACTCGCCATCGGCAATGTGCACCTTGATGTTGACCGGGATGCGCTTGCCGATGTCCACGCCATCGTCGTCAAGGAAGCTGCTCATCTCGTAGGTGCCTTCGGGGACCGCACGAACCGCGGCGCGCGCGGCCTTCTCCGAGCCCGCCCAGATGGCGTCGATCGCGCCAAACAGCACCGGCGTGCCATGGCGTTCGAGCAATTCCTCGAACAGCTGCCGGCCCTTGATGCAGCCGGACAATTGCGCGGCAATGTCACCGAGCAGCATTTCAGGCAGCCGCGTGTTGTTCTCGATGATGCGGTAGATGTCTTCCATCGGCTCGCCGCGCCGCAGCAGTTTCACAGTGCGCAGTTGCAGGCCTTCCTGGAACACTTCGGTGGTGTCGGTCCCCGAGCACGAGCCCGGGTAGGCGCCGCCGATGTCGATCCAGTGGGTGATGATTGCCATGAATGCGACCACGCGCTTCGACTTGTCGAAAATCGGCGTGTACATGATGACGTTGTTCAGGTGCTGGCCGAGCGTGCCCGAATGGTTGGTGAGGATGACATCGCCCGCCTCGATCCGCTCCATGCCGTACAGCGCGATGCCGTCTGTCACCGCGCGGCCGATCACGCTGGAGGTAAACAGCGGCAGACCCTTCCTCGCCAGCGCAATGATCCGCCCCTGCCTGTCCACCATGCCGACGGCGTAATCCTTGTATTCGTAGATCAGCGGACTGAATGCGGTGCGCATCAGGTCGGCCTCGACAAGGTCGGGGATGGACTGAAGGTTCTCGCGGATGATTTCCATGGTGATCGGGTCGACCCCGAGCGCGCGGTTCGAATCGACACGGGCCATCATGCGGGCTCCTGCGTGAAGCGACGGCCGACGTGTATGCGTATCTCGCCGAGTCGTCCGATTTCAAAGCGGTCTGCCGGCCCGACGATGGTCGTCGAACCGTATTCCTCGATCACCGCGGGTCCGGCCGCGGCGAAACCCGGGGGCAGCGTGTCGCGCGAATAGACCGCGGACTCGATCGATTTCTTTTCATCCGAGAAATAAACCTTGCGGGAACCGGCGGCCGGCTTGCCCTTGCCTTCGGGCTTCTTGAACACCAGTTCGAGATCCGGGTGCGGCGACTGCGCAAATGCCGACACGTGCACCGACACGATCTCGACCTGCGTGCCCTTGATCAGGTGTCCGTAGCGAACGACGTACTCGGCGTCGAAAGCCTTGCGCATCGCATCGGCGCCGCTTTCGTCCACCGGAACCCGCACGGTATGGAACTGCCCGACATAGCGCATTTCCGCGTGGCGCTCAATCGCGACCGGAAGATCACCGAAATCCACGGCCAGCGACGCGCGCAGGCCGGCGGCCATTTCGTCGTAGACCGTCGCCATCGCATCCATCGCCTGCGCCTCGAGTCGCCTGACAAAAGTGCGCCCGTCGTCGCGCCGTATGTTCGTCAGCAGCATGCCGATGGCGGAGAAATTGCCCGGCTCGGGCGGGATCACCACCAGCGGAATGGCGAGTTCGCGCGCCAGTTCAACCGCATGCAGCGGACCGCCGCCACCGTAGGCGAAAAGCGCGAAGTCGCGTGGATCCTTTCCGCGTTCGACGGTGATGCGCTTGATCGCGCCACTCATCGTGACCACCGATATCGCGAGCACGCCGCTTGCGACCTCCAGCAACCCGTCCTCGCCGGCATAGCCGAGCGGTACCGCCAGGCGTTTTTCGATCGCGCCACGCGCCGCCGCGGCGTCCAGCGTCATCTCGCCGCCCTGGAAGCGACTGGCATTGAGGCGCCCGAGCACGAGGTTGGCGTCGGTGACCGTCGGTTCGGTGCCACCGCGCGAATAGCAGACCGGCCCGGGCATCGAACCGGCGCTGCGCGGACCGACGTGAAGTCGTGACTCCTGGTCCAGCCAGGCGATCGAACCACCGCCTGCCCCGACTTCGACGATGTCGACCACCGGGGTGCGTATGGGTATGCCGCGGCCGTAACCGCCGACGTAATAAGTCGACACAACGTCGAATTTGCCTTCGCGCACCAGCGCGCACTTGGCGGTGGTGCCGCCCATGTCGAAGGCGATCAGGTTGGGGATGCCCAGTGCCTCGCCATAAACGCCGGCGCCGATGCAGCCACCGATGGGCCCGGACTCGACCAGCATGACGGGCGCGACCGAGGCGCGCTGTGGCGACAACATGCCGCCGTTGGAGCCCATGATCAGCAACTGTCCCTTGAAATCGCGTGCACCGAGGCTCGCGTCGAGCGACTTCACGTAGCCGCCGATTTTCGGCCCGGTATAGGCGTTCGCGGTCGCAGTCGTGGTGCGTTCGAACTCGTACCACTCGCGGCTCAGCTCGGTGCCGCTGGTGACAAAACACCCGGGCAGCATTTCGCGCAGCCAGCCGGCGACTTCGCGCTCGTTCGCAGGCTCGAGATAGGAATTGAGGAAGGACACCGCCACCGCGGTCACGCCCAGCGCGCGGATTTTTACGGCAAGCGCCTCGACCTCGGCGCGCACCGGCGCGTTCAGGATTTCGCCATAGCCATCGACCCGTTCGTCGACCTCGAAGCGCGCCTGGCGCGGCACCAGCGCCGCGCTGCGGCGATAAAAGAGGTCGAAGGGTTCGGTGCGGTTGCCGCGGCCGAGTTCGACGATGTCGCGGAACCCGCGCGTCGTCACCAGTGCAATCGACGGCCCCGAACGCTCGATCAGCGTGTTAATGACCAGTGTGGTGCCGTGCTTGAACAAGGATGCCTCATCCAGCGCGACCGCGGTCTTGTCGACGCAATCGAGTATGCCGTCGATGGGGTTGCCGTGCGTGGTCAGGCTCTTGGTGTAGCGGATGCTCTGCGTCGCCGGATCGAAGGCGACAAGATCCGTGAACGTGCCGCCGGTATCGACGGCGATGAAACTTCCGGGCATTGGTTTCTCCAGGCTTTCGCGAATGCTGCCGCCTCCCTCAGGATGCGACCGAGGGAGGATTCTATCCGCCCGATCCATAGCCGGCCATTACCTATTTGTTCTTGTCTTATAATCGCCGGCTATAGCATTCGACGGATCGACAAGGACCCCGGCAATGGACCTGAGGCAGCTCCGCAACATCGTCGCAGTAGTCGAGCAGGGAAGCATCGCCAAGGCCGCCGCACACCTGCACATATCGCAACCGGCGATCACCAAGAGCATCCAGCGGCTGGAGGCGTTGCTCGATGTGCAGTTGTTCGACCGGAGTTCCCGCGGCATGGAACCGACCATCTACGCCCGGCGGCTGCGCACCTACGCGCTGATGATCCATTCCGACCTGAAACGCGCCAATGCCGAAATCGCCGCACTCAAGAGCGGCGCCAGCGGCAGCATCCTCGTCGGCGTGCTGCCGCTGATCGGCAGCGACATACTCGCCGAGTCCATCGCCACGCTGACACGGGACCATCCGGACATCCGGGTCCGCGTGGTGTCGGACATGAGCAACGAACTGGTCGCGGACCTCGCCAAGGGCGAATACGACTTTGTGCTGGGGATCGCCGGGGCGGAACTCGCAAGGCTGGGGCTGACGCAAAAAGTGCTCTTCCACGATCACCTCGTAGTGGTGATGCGCAGCGGCCATCCACTCGCGCGACTGAAGAAGGTCGCACCGCGCGACCTCGTGGCGTGTCCCTGGGTGCTGCCCGACCAGCACAGCGAGCACCGCAGGCGCATCGACGCTTTTTTCGAAGGCTCCAACCTCGCCCCGCCCTTTGCTGCCATAGAGAGCAACTCCGCCGCGTTCGTGAAGGAGTTGATCGCACGCAGCGACTACGTGGGCATCCTGCCGGCGAGTGCGGTCCGCGCGGAACAAAATACCGGGGCGCTGCGGATCATCGAGTTCCATTCTTCATTCACCACGCGCGCGATCGGGTTGATCCGGCGCGGCAACAGCGAACCCTCGCCGGTCTGCGCGCTGCTGATGCAAAAACTGGAGCAACTCGCGGCGCAGCAGCCCATGGAAAAGGTGACACGGCGGCGCGCCCGGACGACAACGGCACGCGCAGGAGGTACCCGATGACCAAGACCCTGGCTGTGGCGCCACGCCTTGCGACGTCCTTGTGTGCGAACAGGGCAACAGATCAGCGGCGCTGATGTCTCCCTTACGGCTACCCCCCCCCACACACCGCTGGGGTAGGAATCCCGTGATTTCGTTCGCTGAACGGGGATTGCTGTAAAAATGGGGAACTGGGCGAGAATCGCGGAAGCCGCAAGCTCACTTCCTCGCCAGCGGCAGGGCCTGCTGAAAGGCCACCCGGCCCTCAGTCACCTGGAAGTCACCAAACCCTGCCAGGTGCACCATCTCGCCAGTCTCAAGGGCCAGGGTCAGCTCCTCATAGAAGCTCGCGACAAGGTTCCGTGCCTCGACCTTGGTTAGGCCGATTGAATCGGCGAGCATGAAGGCGAGTTGGCTGCGGGTGAGGTTCATCAAATATTGGACGCTAAAAAGCAATCATAGCCAACGCAAATTGGTTGCCAACCAGCCACTTACACGCAGTGCGTGCAGCAATTAATCCGTCTAAACGCTTGTTATGTACGTGGCACGCCCGGGGCGCTTACGGCTACCTGCAATTCTTTGGTGATGAGTATCAACTCATCGAGTAATTGTTCATTCGTCGAAAATGCACCTTCGTAAAGCGCGAGGTTGCGATTGTCGTGACATTTAGCAAGCAGCCGCCATTTATTTGCGGGGATGGACAGGGTATGTTCCAGTGCTTGAAAAACGATGTAACAATTTGTTGATCGGTACCCCTTCAGACGCAACGCGGCTAACGCAAAGTAATGTGCCGCGTCATAAGCGAGATGAAAACGACCGTCGAGGGACAACTGGAATATTCCGGCATCTGACAGCAGGCGTGCCCCAGCCGACACCATTCCGTCGAACTCATTTTTATCCGGTGGCTCAGCCTTGAGCTGGCCAACTTTTAGCAAATTGGCGAGCGCCTCCTCACTCGAAGCCATTGCCATCACCCACAAGCACAATTTTCGGTTGCTTGAGAACGCGGGTCACAAAGTGGTTGTCGTCCTGGATTTTTTTAAGAAACGCCTCAGGGGTATAGACAGTCGGATTCACCTTGCGCCCCAGGCTTTCCTCCGCTTTCGTCATTGCTTCGAAAAGATCGCTATAGCTAAGTCCATCGGCAATGACCATCACGTCAATATCGCTGGTCGCCGTATCGGTTCCCTTGGCCACCGAGCCGTAGACAAAGGCATATCGAATGGCGGCGGCATGGCCTGAGAGCGCAAGGCGAAGTACGTCCGACAATCCGAAAGTTTTTAAGGAAATTTACTTAACCTCTTGAAATATATAGCAATTTTTGTTTGCTTGGTAGTGTTTTTGCCGACCTATGGTAGTCATTGTGATCAAACCAGAGCTTGTCATCCGGCTCAATTCCCGCTGCAGCGACCCTCGCCCAGTCTTGGCCAACTTCTCGATTTCATTGGCGTAGAAAGAACGCTCGGACTGCCCGAATAGCAAACCGATAACGCGCTGCTGTACCCCTGAAAACAGGACATCCGCAATAGAAGTTGGCTGCTCATTCCCCATAATGGGGATTATCGGCCCTGATTTGGGGATGAGCAAGTAAAACGATGGATCCCGCGCTCCATCCCCATTTTGGGGGTTATCGGCCCCTATATGGGGAACAAAAATATCTTCAGTTCGGCATACAACCTAATACATAGGGGAACTGGAATTAATTCCAGTTATCCCAACCACCTTGATTTCAGTTCGACATACAACCCCGAGGGAATGCACCGCATCGGAAATTTCCGATGTTCCACCCACCTTGATTTCAGTTTGGCATACGACGAAGTAGCAGCAAACTCAGGACAAAATGTCCCGAGTTGTCCCAACCGCCTTGATTTAAGTTCGGCATCGGACCTTAACTCCATGTGACAACTGTCACACGACCGACCCATCCCGACCACCTTGATTTCAGCTCGGCATCCGACAACAATGTTTTCCCGCATTGCGGGAAAACAAATATGTCCCAACCACCTTGATTTCAGCTCAGCATCCGACCAAGTTACCATATGTAACTTGGATGACCCCAAAGGATCCCAACCATTGAGATTACATATGTAATCCCGACGCCCCCCACCAATGCCAGTTCCCTCGTGCCGCGACTCACCCGCCTGCGCTCACGCTCCCGCACTCGACCCACCGACCCCATAAGAACTGGCATCGAAAAAAACATTGATTTCAGTTCGGCATCCGACTACCGCTTTAACTCAAGACAAATTGTCTTGAGTGTCCCAACCCCCTTGACTTCAGTTCGGCATACAACCCCGAGGAAATACCCCCCATCGGAAAATATCCGATGTTCCAACCACATTGATTTCAGTTCGGCATCCGACCTCGTTGGGGATACAACTGTATCCCAGACAACCCTATCGTCCCAACCACCTTGATTTCAGCTCAGCATCCGACACGGTTAGGAACACTCAGTATTTACCCACCACGTCATTGATGTCCTTCATCAAAAGGAACAGGTGAAACGGGTCAGATGGGCTGGGTTCAAACTCCCAATTTAGGTACCACAATCTGGCAGGCTCGTCCTTGGCATGCACCAGCAGGGCACGAATCCCGGCAATGTCCGCCGCCTGTGCTGTACGCAGCAGCGCATCTTTGAGCAGTGCTTTGCCAAGCCCTGCGCCTTGGTGCTGAAGGTCCACGGCAAGCCGGGCCAAAATCATCACGGGCACAGGATGTTGTGGAATACCTTTGGTCACGCGCGGTGCCGCATTGGATGGCTCAACGCTACCCACGGCCAAGCTGTAGAAACCAACGACCGCGCCGGAATGGCAACTCACGTAGGTTTGCGCGCTGTTGGATTTTTGATTGACGAGCGCAAAGCGCTGCAAGAACTGATTCAGTGCGCCCTGGCCACAATCAAAGGACTCAACGGCGTCCGAACCGGCCAGTTTGCGAATTGGCTCGTAAGCCTGCGAACTCAACCAAGTAGCCCTGGCTTAGACAAAAGCTTTTTGAGCTTGGGCTTGGCGCTCACGGGCTGATCCAGTGCCGCCTGAAACGCCAGCCACTTCTCGTCACTCAGCTCGAAACGGGTGCGGTCTGCCAAGGTCTGGTTGGCCGCGATGATGCCCGCGTCGAGCAGAAACTCGCTCACATTTTTGTGCGCCACGCGCGCCGCTTCCTGAAGCAATTGCTTCACGGGCATGGTGGCGCGCACATCGATGCGCTCAGATTTGGAATGAATGACTGCGGTCATGGCAACCCTTTTTTTGGATAGTTGCTCCATCATAGCGTCCGGACAACGTACTGACAATGGGTTTTGGGCACAGTCCCGTGCTTCAATCTTGTTTAGGCCGATCGCGTCGGCGAGCATGGCGGCGAGTTGGCTGCGGGTGAGGGACAAAAGGGATAGGCATTAAGGCGCTAGGACGCGCCAAGCCGGGTTACAGCACAGAAATAATGTGGAACGAAATGTGGTACGAGGGAGGAGCTTAAGCCTATTATTTTATATTTTTCAATTACTTAAGCTAGATTTATGGCGGAGAGGGAGGGATTCGAACCCTCGATACGGTTTTTGACCATATACGCCCTTAGCAGGGGCGCGCCTTCGACCACTCGGCCACCTCTCCCAAACTTCACAAGCTTGATATTTTACCGTACTGCGCCCGACTATGCCGCCTGATCGAGCCCAAAAGCCTTGTGCAGCACGCGCACACCGAGCTCCATGTATTTTTCATCGACCACCACCGAAATCTTGATCTCGGAGGTCGAGATCATGAGGATATTGATGCCCTCCTCGGACAGGGTGCGGAACATCTGGCTGGCAATGCCCACGTGCGAGCGCATGCCAACGCCGACCATCGACACCTTGCAGATCTTGTTGTCACCGACGATGGCGCGGGCGCCGATGTGCGATTTGACCTTTTCCAGGATGGCCATGGCGCCGGCGTAGTCGTTACGATGCACGGTGAAGGAAAAATCGGTCATGCCGTCGTTGCCGGCGTTCTGGATGATCATGTCGACGTCGATGTTCGCGTCGGCCACCGGGCCGAGAATCTGGTAGGCGATGCCCGGCCGGTCGGGAACCCCCATCACAGTCAGCTTGGCCTCATCGCGGTTAAAGGCGATACCTGAAATGACGGCTTGTTCCATTTTTTCATCTTCCTCAAAAGTGATCAGCGTTCCCTCGCCCTCGTCCTCAAAACTCGAGAGCACGCGCAAGCGCACCTTGTATTTCCCGGCAAACTCGACTGCGCGTATCTGCAGCACCTTGGAGCCAAGGCTGGCCATTTCGAGCATTTCCTCGAAAGTCACGGTCTTGAGCCGCCTTGCCTCGGGCACGATGCGCGGGTCGGTGGTGTAGACGCCGTCGACATCGGTATAGATCTGGCACTCGTCGGCATGCAAGGCGGCGGCCAGCGCCACACCGGTGGTGTCGGAACCTCCACGGCCCAGTGTCGTAATATTGCCAACTTCGTCGATTCCCTGGAATCCGGCCACCACCACCACCGCGCCCTGTTTTAGGTCGGCGCGCATGCGCTGGTCGTCGATGCGCAGGATGCGCGCCTTGGTAAAGGCACTGCTGGTGACGATCCTGACCTGGGCACCGGTATAGCTTTTGGCCGCCACCCCAAGATCCTTGAGCGCCATGCACAACAAGCCGATGGTCACCTGCTCTCCGGTGGAAATCACCACGTCAAGCTCGCGCGCATCGGGATTGGCCTGAACCTCCTTGGCAAGGGCGATCAGGCGATTGGTCTCACCACTCATGGCCGAGACCACCACCACCACCTGGTGCCCTTGGGCGCGGGTGCGGGCAACGCGCTTGGCGACATTCCTGATGCGCTCAGGGCTGCCAACCGAGGTGCCACCGTATTTTTGGACGATTAATGACATAAAAGGTGTACTCAACAAAGCCTTGCATTCTATTCGATTTCACCCTTTACTTCAAAGTCTTGTGACTTATTTCACACTTTTTGGCGCTGGCACGCTCCGTGCTGATGAGCTTGGCCAAGGCAGCACAATTTAATTTGTCATTTCATTACGGAGCGAACCATGAAGCTGTTGGAAGCGATCATCAACCCTCGCGAAATCCGCCGCCGTCTCGGTCTGAATCAGGAAGAGTTCTGGACGCAGATCGGCGTCACGCAGAGCGGCGGCTCGCGCTATGAAAGCGGACGCGCCATGCCCAAGCCGGTGTGCGAGTTGTTGCGCCTGGTCCATGTCGAAAAAATAGATTTGTCGAGTGTGAAAAAAGAGGATTTCGAGGTCATCGCCTTCCTCAAGTCGACCCACCCCGACCTGTACCGCAACTTGCGCAAGGCCGTCCGCGCCCGCAGCAACGGCAAAAAAACGCCCTTGGATGAATCATTGAACTAGCGGCTCTGGCAGTCCTGGCTACTGTGGCGTGCCGCTGACGAACCGCGCCCCCGCAGGCGCTACCGCGCCGTCGCCAGCGATGACGCGGTGCAAATGACTTTGGCGCGGTGCCGCCCGGAGCGGTGAGATTCGAACTCACCAAGGGTTGCCCCTTGCCAGTTTTCAAGACTGGTGCAATCGACCACTCTGCCACGCTTCCCCTCGGTTGCCCCCCCTCAAACGACCTTGACCACCGGTGCGGGCCTGAGTACCTCGGTGCTCTGGAATTACAACATTGCACCCCCGCATTACCCTTTGTAATACATAGCCTTTTTTGCTTGGGCACTATTTGACCGTGCTTGCAACTTTTGCGCTTTTAACCTAGTCTAAATGCCTGTCACAGCAACGCTCACCAGGAGGTTTACGTGCAACCAGAAATGCAACCGGTCCAGAACCCGCTTTCCCTTTCCGGCGGTGGCGTCGACGACTTGGCATTGCGCCAGCACAAGGTGCTGCGCAACACCTACATGTTGCTCGCGCTCTCGCTCATCCCGACCGCCATCGGCGCGGCCATCGGCAGCAACATCAACATGGGCTTCATGCGCTCCAGTCCCATCGTCTCGTTCATCGCCATCATGGCGGTGTTCTACGGCTGGATCTGGGCGATCGAGAAAAACCGCGAGTCATCGCTTGGCGTCGCCCTGCTGCTCGGCTTCACCATGTTCCTTGGCGTGCTGCTCGGCCCGCTGCTGCAAAGCGTGCTGGGGCTCAAGAACGGCGGGCAACTGGTGATGATGGCCGCCGGCGGCACGGCTGCGGTGTTCGCAGTGATGTCGGGCATCGCCACCACAACCAAGCGTGACCTTAGCAGCATGAGCAGCTTCCTCACCATTGGCGTGGTGGTCATCATGCTTGCGGTGGTGGCCAACCTGTTCTTCGCCAGCCCCGTGCTGCACCTCGCGATCCTGTCCGGTTTTGTGCTGCTCTCCTCGGCCATGATCCTGTGGCAGGTCAACAGCATCGTCAAGGGCGGCGAGACCAACTACATCTCGGCGACGTTGACCCTGTACATTTCGGTCTACAACCTGTTCTCCAGCCTGCTGCAGCTGCTGGGCATCATCGGCGGCGACCGCGACTGACGCGTACTGCCGGAACAAAAAAGGCGGCGCGAGCCGCTTTTTTTTTGCCCTTTTTTTCTACACCGGCCGGCGCGGACGTTCGAACAGCGCGATCGACTCGACGTGCGAGGTGTGCGGGAACATGTTGATCACGCCGGCCGCAACCAGTTCGTAGCCTTTTTCGTGCACCAGGAATCCGGCGTCGCGCGCCAGCGTCGCCGGATCGCAGGACACATAGACAATGCGCCAGGGACCGTCCTCGCCGATGGACTTGAGCAGCTCGACCGCGCCCTCGCGCGGGGGGTCGATCAGCAGCTTGTCAAAGCGCGGCAGCGCCGCGCAGGATGCTTCGACAAACAGGTTGGCCACGGCGAAATGCGCCAGTGACGCCAGGCCGTTTTCCACCGCATTGCGCTCGCCCTTGCCTATCAGCTGTGCATTCACCTCCACGCCCAGCACCGCCGCACCGCAGGCGGCGATGGGCAGGGTGAAGTTGCCGAGGCCGCAAAACATGTCGCCGATGATCTCGCCCGGCTGCGGATCGAGCAGCGCCATGGCGCGCCTGACCATGACACGATTGACCGACTGGTTGACCTGGGTGAAGTCGGTGGGCGAAAACTCCAGGCTGACGCCGAATTCGGGCAGGGAATAATCCAGCCGCGGCGCATCCAGCGGCCAGAACGGCGCGGCCGTATCCGGCCCCTTGGGCTGCAGCCAGATCTGCACGCCGCGCGCCTCGGCAAAGGCGCGCAACAAGGCGGCATCGGCCTCGCCCACCGGCTCGAGGTTGCGCAGCACCAGCGCCGTGACGTGCTCGCCTATGGCCACTTCGACTTGCGGCATGCGCTCGCGAATGGCCAGCGTGCCGATTAACTGGCGCAGCGGCATGAGCAGTGCCGACATCGCCGCGGGCAGCACCTCGCAACTGTTCATGTCGGCGACAAAACTGCTTTTGCGCTCGTGAAAGCCCACCAGCACGGTGTCCTTCTTGACAACAAAACGCGAGGTCAGGCGCGCGCGCTGGCGGTAGCCCCAGGAGGTTCCGTGGATGGGCGAGAGCATGCGGCCGGCCCTGACCTTGCCGATATGCCACAGGTTGTCCTCGAGCACGCGCTGCTTGGCGGCGACCTGGGCGCGCGGTTCCAGGTGCTGCATCGAACAGCCGCCGCAAACGCCAAAGTGCGGGCATTGCGGCTCGACGCGCTCGCCGCTGGCCTGTTCGATCGACGTTGCCTGCGCCAGTTCGTAGTTGGGCTTTTTACGATATGAGGCGAACTGCACCGTCTCGCCGGCCAGCGCGCCCTCTATGAAAATGGCCTTGCCCTCGACCCGCGCCACACCGCGGCCTTCCCGGTCGAGGGACTCCACAATTGCCGTCGTCATGGCGCTCACTCCGGCCAGGCGGCCAGGAACTCTTGCCAGTGCTGTTCGCCCGAGGCCGACAGCGTGTCGCGCAACAGCCTGGCTTCACGCTTGTAGCCGGCCGCGTCTATCGCCCCGCGCATCAGCTGGTAGCGCAGGAACACGAGGTAGGTATTGGCGACATCGGTCTCGCAATAAGCGCGGATTTCCGCCAGCCTGCCCTCGCAATAGGCCTGCCAGACCCTGGAGCCGTCCATGCCGAGCTTGCCCGGAAAACCGATCAGCTTGGCCAGTTCATCGAGCGGCACGTTGTTGCGCGGCTGGTACAACGCCAGCAAGTCCATCAGGTCGAGGTGGCGCGAGTGATAGCGGCTGATGTAGTTGTTCCACTTGAACTCGCGGTCCTCCTCGCCCATGTCCCAGTAGCGCGGCGCGCTGATGCCGTGCACCAGGCCGCGGTAATGCAGCACCGGCAGGTCAAAACCACCGCCGTTCCAGGACACCAGTTGCGGCGTGTATTTTTCAATGCCGTCGAAAAAGCGCTTGATCAAGGCCTCTTCGGAGTCGGCCGGCGTTCCCAGCGACCAGACCTTGATGCCCTCGCCTTCGCGCAGGACGCAGGCGATGGACGCGACGCGCTGCATGTGCGGCGGCAGGAAGTCGCTGCCGCTCGCGCTCGCGGCGCGGCGGCGCTGGAACGCAATCTCCGCCACGTCCTGGTCGGAGACTTGGGGATCAAGGTCCCACAGGCGGCGCATACCGCCGACGTCGGGAATGGTCTCGATATCGAAAACCAGGACAGGGGTCATGGGCTACTCGGCAATCCGGTCGGTTGGGCAAGGACGCAATGGCTGGAAAATGCCCGGCCACGGGCATGGCATTGCCTGGAAACCCGCGCCAGTCGTGGCTTTCCAGCCGATTACCTGCATTTTTCCAGAAAAACTCACGGCGGGAAAACACCGGTGGAGAGGTAACGGTCGCCGCGGTCGCAGACGATGGAGACGATGGTGGCGTTCTTGAGTTGCGCCGAAACACGCAGCGCCACGGCCATGGCGCCGCCTGCAGATATGCCGCAAAAAATGCCCTCTTCGCGCGCCAGCCGGCGCGTCATGTCCTCGGCATCGGCCTGGCTGACGTACTCAATCCTGTCCACCCGCGCCTTGTCGTAAATTGTCGGCAAATACGCCTCCGGCCATTTGCGAATGCCCGGGATCTGCGAGCCTTCGGTGGGTTGCGCGCCGATCACCTCGATGGCCGGATTCTTTTCCTTGAGGTATTTCGACACACCCATGATGGTGCCGGTGGTGCCCATGCTGGAAACAAAATGGCTGATGGTGCCGGCGGTATCTTTCCAGATCTCCGGGCCGGTCGTTTCGTAATGCGCCAGCGGATTGTCCGGGTTGCCGAACTGGTCGAGGATCACGCCCTTGCCCGCGGCGCGCATCTGCTCGGCAAGATCGCGCGAGGACTCCATGCCGCCCGACTGCGGCGTAAGAATGATCTCGGCGCCAAAGGCGCGCATGGTCTGGCGGCGTTCTATGGACAGGTGTTCGGGCATGATGAGGATCATGCGATAGCCCTTGATCGCCGCCGCCATGGCAAGGGCGATGCCGGTGTTGCCACTGGTGGCCTCGATCAGCGTGTCGCCCGGCTTGATGCTGCCGCGCTGCTCGGCGCGGGTGATCATCGACAGCGCCGGCCTGTCCTTGACCGAACCGGCCGGGTTGTCACCCTCCATTTTGCCCAGGATGATGTTGCCGTTCTTCTCGTTGACCTTGCCCGGGATGCGCACCAGGCGCACCAGCGGTGTACCGCCAACCAGGTTTTCGATTGTCTTGTAAGCGGGCGATGAAGCGGACTTCGACTTGGCCATATGCAAACCTGAACCTGCGGTAAAAAGATCGCGCCCGCGGCGGGCGCCGTGAAGGACTAAGGTGCCGGAGGGGAACCGGCGGCGGTGCTGAGCAGGCCGCCGACATAAGCGCCGACCCCCTCCTCCACGCCGGTGAAGGGTGCCGTATAGCCGGCGCGACGCAGCGCGCCCACGTCGGCCTGGGTGTAACTCTGGTACTTTCCCTTGAGCTGCTCCGGGAAGGGTATGTATTCGAGCAGGCCCTGGGCGGTCATTTCCGCCAGCGACAAGGCCGGCTTGCCCTCGTGACGGCGGCAGGCGTTGATGACCGCCATGGCCACATCGTTGAAGGGCTGGGCGCGGCCGGTACCGACGTTGAAAATACCCGAGCTGTCGGGGTTGTCGAGAAAGTGCAGGTTGACCTTGATGACATCGTCTACGCAAATGAAGTCGCGCAGCTGCCCGCCGTCGCCGTAGCCGTCGCTGCCCTCGAACAGGCGCACCTTGCCGCCGTCGCGAAACTGCTGCAGGCCGTGCCAGGCCACCGAGGCCATGCGCCCCTTGTGCGCCTCGTTGCGGCCATAGACGTTGAAGTAGCGAAACCCGGCGATCTGCGCGCCTGCATCGGCAAAGCGCCGGCGCACCGCCTGGTCGAAGAGGAATTTGGAATAGCCGTAGACGTTGAGCGGCGACTCGCAGCTGCGCTCTTCGCGAAATTCCCTGCCGCCGCCGTAGACCGCGGCCGAGGAGGCGTAGATGAACGGCACCTCTTCATCGAGGCAAAAATCGAGCAGGCCGAGCGAGTAGCGGTAGTTGTTCTCCATCATGTAGCGGCCGTCGGTCTCCATGGTGTCCGAGCAGGCGCCCTGGTGCATGACCGCGTCGATGCCGCCGTCGAACTCGCCGCGTACCAGGCGCTCGAGGAAATCGCGCTTGTCGATGAAATCGGCGATGTCGCAATCGACCAGGTTGCGGAACTTGTCGGCGCGGGAAAGGTTATCGACGGCGATGATGTCGGTCTCGCCGCGCGCGTTCAGCGCGCGCACGAGGTTGGATCCGATGAAACCGGCCGCGCCGGTGACGATAATATAGCTGCTCATGGCCGGATTCTATCAGGCTGACGCCGCGCTTCCCCCGGAGAGCGCCGCGGCAAGCTCCTGCGGCAGCGCCACCGCGGTGCCCAGTTTGCCGACGACGATGCCGGCGGCCAGGTTCGCGACATGCATCGCCTCGGGCAGTTGGGCGCCGCAGCCGAGCATGGCCGCAAGCACCGCAATGACGGTATCGCCGGCGCCGGTGACATCGAACACCTCGCGTGCCTTGGCCGGCTCATGGTGTACGCCCTGTTCCTCGTACAAGGTCATGCCCTCTTCGCTGCGCGTCACCAGCAGCGCGGCGAGGCCGAGTTGTTTGCGCAGCGCCTGCGCCTTGGCGGTCAGTTCCTCCTCGGAACCCCAGCGTCCGACCACCTCGCGCAATTCACCGCGGTTGGGGGTGACCACGGTCGCCCCCTGGTACTTGGAATAATCGTCGCCCTTGGGGTCGACCAGCACCGCCTTGCCCAGCTCGCGCGCGAGGTCGATCATCTGGGTGATATGGGTGAGTCCGCCCTTGCCGTAGTCGGACAGGATCACCGCATCGCAGTCCTTGAGCAGGGTCTTGTATTCGGCCAGTTTTCCCAGCAGCACCTCGTGACTGGGCGCGGTTTCAAAATCGATGCGTATCAGCTGTTGCTGGCGGCCGAGCACGCGCAGCTTGACGGTGGTGTCGATGGACGCGTCCTGGTGCAGGCTGGCGCGAATGCCCGCCGCCTCGACCAGCGCGCGCAGGCTGCGGCCGGCCTCGTCATCGCCCACCACCGACAACAGCACCGTGTCGACACCGAGGGCCGCGGCATTGCGCGCCACGTTGGCGGCGCCGCCCGGGCGCTCCTCGGTGCGCTCGACCCTGACCACCGGCACCGGCGCCTCGGGCGAGATGCGCTCGACCTCGCCAAACCAGTAGCGATCGAGCATCACGTCACCCACCACCAGCAGGCGGGCCCTGGAAAAATCCGGCAGCTTGCTCATCATCGTTCCCTACAGCCGTCCGATGGCGTGATAGGCAAGGCCATGGCGCCGCACCTCGGTCGGGACATAGAGGTTGCGGCCGTCAAACACCGCGGGGGTCTTCAAGGCGGCCTTGATGGCGGCAAAATCGGGACTGCGGAACTCCTTCCACTCGGTCACGATCGCCAGCACGTCGGCGCCCTCGAGCGCGGCCATGGGCGAACTGGCGTAACGGATGCGCTCATCGACGCCGAATAAGTGCCGCGCCTCGTCCATCGCCACCGGGTCGTAGGTGGTGACCACCGCGCCGCGGCGCAGCAGCTCGTCGATGAGCACGCGGCTGGGCGCTTCGCGCATGTCATCGGTGTTGGGTTTGAAGGCAAGCCCCCAGACGGCGATATTGCGTCCGCTGAGGTCTTCGCCGAGCGCCTTGACGATTTTTCCGGCCAGTACCTCTTTTTGGTTGCCGTTGACACGCTCGACCGCGTCCAGGATGTGCAAGGGCATCCCCATGGCAACCGCGGTGCGCTGCAAGGCCTGTACGTCCTTGGGAAAACACGAGCCGCCGTAACCGGCGCCCGGATAAAGAAAGTGGTAACCGATGCGCGGATCCGAACCGATGCCGCGGCGCACGTCCTCGATGTCGGCGCCCACCCGCTCGGCGAGGTTGGCCATCTCGTTCATGAAGGAAATGCGCGTCGCCAGCATGGCGTTGGCGGCGTATTTGGTCAGTTCCGCCGAACGGACACCCATGACAATGAGGCGTTCGTGGTTGCGCTGGAACGGCGCGTACAACGCGCGCATCAACTGCGTGCCGCGCTCGTCTTCGCTGCCGATCACAATGCGGTCCGGGCGCATGAAGTCCTCGATCGCCGCGCCCTCCTTGAGGAACTCCGGGTTGGACACCACCGAAAAGGGCACGTCCACACCGCGCTTTTTCAGCTCTTCGCTGACGGCGTTGCGCACTTTTTCCGCCGTCCCCACCGGCACCGTGGATTTATCCACCACCAGCCGGTAGCTGTCCATGCTGCGGCCAATGCCGCGCGCCGCCGCCACCACGTACTGCAGGTCGGCCGACCCGTCCTCGCCCGGGGGCGTGCCCACGGCGATGAACTGCACCTCGCCAAAAGCCACACCGGCGGCGATGTCGGTGCTGAACTTGAGCCGCCCGGCGGCGCGGTTGCGCTTGACCATCTCGAGCAGGCCGGGTTCGTAAATCGGCAAACCACCCTCGTTAAGGGTGCGTATCTTGCGCTCATCGACGTCCAGGCAAAGCACATCGTTACCGACCTCGGCAAAGCAGGCGCCGGTAACCAGGCCGACATAGCCGGTACCGATCATGGTTATTTTCAAATCAACACTCCCAACAATTCACTTTTCACTTTTCACTTTTCACTATTCACTTTTCACTATTCACCAATAAATCCCTCATGGCGCGACATCAAACTCCTCGGTACGTCTTGGGGGGTAGGTTTCCCATCCGCTGCAGGCCGGGCAATGCCAGTAAAACTGCCGCGCCTTGAAGCCGCAGCTGTCGCAACTATACCGGGCCAGCCTGCGCGTATGGCCGTGCACCAGGTTCTTCATCAGCTCGAGGTCGGACCGGCGCTCGGGCGGCGCCATGATGAGCTGCGCCTCGAGCAGTTTATCCAGGCCGAGCAGGGTCGGCGTGCGCCGCAATTCGTCGCGCACCAGTTTGTACGCCTCCTCGGGACCGGCGGTCTCGAGCGTTGCCTGGAAAGCCACATCAAGCAGGTCAAGCGAGGCATGGCTGGCGAGCAAGCCCTTGATCAGGACCAGGCCCTCTTCCACGCGGCCCAGGGCGCGAAAGCTTTCAATCAGGCGCTGCGCCACCAGCGCGAGATAGGCGGGTGTCTGTTGTTCGATGCGTTTCCATGCAAGCACCGCCTGCTCGTGTTCGCCCGCGGCCGCGTGCAAATCGCCCAGCTGCATGTTGGCCCTGACGCACTTGCGGCTCGCGGCAAGCGCCTCATCGAGGTAGGCGCGCGCCTGCTCGGTGCGCGAGTGCGTCGCCTCGACAGCGGCGAGCTCGCAGTAAAAATTGGCGATCTCCTTTTGCAGCGACTTGCCCGAACCATCGGACAATTGGCGCGCCGCCTGCACCGCCTTGAGCCATTCCTTTTCCTGCTGGTAAATGTCGAGCAGGAAGCCCAGCGCCTCGACGCGGTGCGAACCGGCGCGCAACTTCTCAAACACTTCCTCGGCACGGTCAAGGAGGCCGGCCTTGAGATAGTCCTGCCCCAGTTCGAACATCGCCGCAAGACGCTGCTCGCCGGGCAGGTCGCCGCGCTCGAGCAGGTTCTGGTGCATGCGAATCGCCCGCTCCGTCTCACCGCGCCGTCGAAACAGGCTGCCGAGGGCAAAATGCAGCTCTATGGTCTCCGGGTCGAGCTTGACCACCTCGATGAAGGCATCGATGGCCTTGTCCGGCTGCTCGTTGAGCAGGAAATTGAGGCCGCGAAAGTAGGAGCGCGGCAGCGACTTGGACTCGGCGATCAGGTGGCGTATGTCGATGCGCGCGGCAAGCCAGCCGAGGCCGAAAAACAGCGGAAAACCAAGCAGCCACCAGTATTCGAATTCCGGCATGTCAGGCGCCCATGCGGTCTAGGCGGCGTCGGCCGGGGGCATCGCCGGCCTCTCCTGGGTGCGCAGGCGCAACTCGCGCTTCAGGCGGGCGATTTCGCGGCGTTGCCCGAACATCCGGGCAAGGCAGGCGAGCACACCCAGCAGGGCCCCGCCGGCCATGAATGCGAGCAGCAGCAGCACCAGCGGTGCCTGCCAGGTCTGTTCAAACCACAGCCGCAGCGTCACCGTCTCGGTGTTCTTGATGGAAAACAGGAACAACGCCAGGAACAGCACGGCGCGCAACGTCCATGAAAGGATTGAGAGCAGCTTGTTCATCTAAAAAATCAACGAAACATCAATGAAACATCAACACAAACAAAAACGGCGGCGCCACCATGGCACCGCCGTGTATCAAGCCGTCGTGTATCAACAACTTGCGCAACACGCGCACCCGTCAGCCCCGGGACCTCATTCTTTGGTGTCGACCCGTTCGCGCAATTCCTTGCCGGCCTTGAAATGGGGCACGAACTTTTCCGGCACGTGCACCTTTTCACCCGACTTGGGATTGCGCCCGACGCGTGCCGGCCGGTGATTCAGGCCGAAACTGCCAAAGCCGCGGATTTCGATGCGCTGCCCCTCGACCAGACTTTGCGTCATGGCATCGAGGATCATCTTTACCGCAAATTCCGCGTCCTTGGCCACCAGCTGCGGATAACGCGCAGCCAGCCTGGCGATCAGTTCCGACTTGGTCATGAGCGACTATCCCGCGTTATTGTTGGACGTTCTTGGTGTCCAGCTTGGCCTTGAGCAGCGCACCCAGGTTGGTGCTGCCGGTGCTGGCCGCGTTCTGGCTTTGCACCTTATGCATGGCATCGCCTTCGTCGGCCATGTCCTTGGCCTTGATGGACAGGTTGATTGCGCGGTTCTTGCGGTCGACGTTGATGATCATCGCGGTAACCTCGTCGCCTTCCTTGAGGTGTTTGGTCGCATCTTCGACGCGATCACGCGAAATCTCCGAAGCCCGCAGGTAACCCTCGACCTCGCCCTCGAGCACCAGCACGGCACCCTTGGCGTCGACCGACTTCACCGTGGCCTGCACGATGCTGTTCTTGTCGTGCGTGGCGACGTAGTTGGTGAACGGGTCGCCGTCCATCTGCTTGATGCCAAGCGAAATGCGCTCGCGCTCGACGTCGATGGACAACACCAGCGCCTCGACCTCGTCGCCCTTCTTGAAGTTGCGCACGGCCTCTTCGCCGGCAACGCTCCAGGACAGGTCCGACAGGTGCACCAGGCCGTCGATGCCGCCGGCCAGGCCGATGAAAATGCCAAAGTCGGTGATCGACTTGATCTGGCCCTTCACGCGGTCGCCCTTCTTGCAGTTCATGGAAAAGTCGTCCCACGGATTGGCGAGGCACTGCTTCATGCCCAGCGAAATGCGGCGGCGCTCCTCGTCGATCTCGAGGATCATGACTTCGACTTCATCGCCAAGCTGCACCACCTTGGACGGATGGACGTTCTTGTTGGTCCAGTCCATTTCGGACACGTGCACCAGGCCCTCGATGCCCTGCTCGACTTCGACAAACGCGCCGTAGTCGGTGAGGTTGGTGACCTTGCCGAACAGGCGCGTGCTGGTCGGGTAACGGCGCGACAAGCCTACCCACGGGTCCTCGCCCAGCTGCTTCATGCCGAGGGAAACGCGGTTCTTTTCCTGGTCGAACTTGAGGATCTTGGCGGTGACTTCATCGCCCACGGCCAGCACTTCGGACGGGTGCTTGACACGACGCCATGCGAGGTCGGTGATGTGCAGCAGGCCGTCGATGCCTCCGAGGTCGACAAACGCGCCGTAGTCGGTGATGTTCTTGACGATGCCCTTGACCACCGCGCCCTCGGCGAGGGTCTGCAGCAGTTTCTGGCGCTCTTCACCCTGGCTCGCCTCGAGCACGGCGCGGCGCGACACCACCACGTTGTTGCGCTTGCGGTCGAGTTTGATGACGCGAAATTCCATTTCCTTGCCCTCAAAGGGCGTGGTGTCCTTGACCGGGCGGATGTCAACGAGCGAACCGGGCAGGAAGGCGCGGATGCCGTTGGTCATGACGGTCAGGCCGCCCTTGACCTTGCCGCTGATCAGGCCGGAGACGAGCGCGCCCGTTTCCATGGCTTTTTCCAGGTCCATCCAGGCGGCGAGGCGCTTGGCCTTGTCGCGCGACAGGCGGGTTTCGCCAAAGCCGTCTTCAAGGGCTTCGATGCAGACCGAGACGAAATCGCCCGGTTTGACTTCCATTTCACCCTTGTCATTGCGGAATTCTTCGAGCGCGACAAACGACTCGGACTTGAGGCCGGCGTTGATCACGACAAAATTCATATCGACACGGACCACCTCGCCGGTGATCACTTCGCCGACGCGCATTTCCTTGCGTGTCAGGCTGTCTTCAAACATTGCCGCAAAGCTTTCCATATCTTCGGAAGGCGCGGCGTTGGTTACGTTGGACATAGGTACCTGCATTTAAAACCGCCATTACAGCGGGTCAGTTGTAAAAAGGCATGTTCGCCTGCGGGTCGGCCGCAAGGTCGTCGATGCCACCGTTTGTACTGCTTGTTGCCCCTGCTTGTTGCCCCTCAGTGTTTCGCTGCCACGTCCCGGTACCAACCGAGGATCAGTTGCGCAACCTCCTGAATTCCAAGAGATGTACTGTCCAGCAGCCTGGCGTCCGGCGTTTGTGCAAGTGGTGCGATGCTACGACTGGCATCGCGCACATCGCGCTCGCGCAACTCCGACAAAAGGACGTCGATATTAGCAGGGATTCCTTTTTGTTTCAACTGTTTATGCCTGCGCTCGGCGCGCGCCTCGGCGCTTGCGGTAAGAAACACCTTGAGCGCCGCGTCGGCGAACACCACCGAGCCCATGTCGCGCCCGTCGGCAACCAGCCCGGGGGCCTTGCGGTAGCCGCGCTGGCGCTCCAGCAGGGCCGCGCGCACGCCCGGCAGGGCCGCGACCCTGGAGGCGCCCAAGCCGACCGCCTCGAGGCGGATTTGGTCGGTCACGCGCTCACCCGCGAGCCAGATCTCGCCGGCCTCAAAACGGGCATCTAGACTGGCCGCAATACCAGCCAATTCCCCTTCCGAATCAGAGGCAACCCCGGATTTTTGGGCCGCCAAAGCAACCAGGCGGTAAAGCGCGCCACTGTCCAGGTAATGGAACCCGAGGGTCTTGGCGACGATTTCGGCGATGGTGCCCTTGCCCGAGGCAGTCGGTCCGTCTATGGCAATGACAGGAACCGGACTCATCGCCGCGAAATTCCTTCAAGCACCTGAAAATATTCAGGAAATGTCTTTGCAACACAGCCCGGGTCGTTGATCCGCACCGCCACCCCACCCAGCGCGGCAAGCGAAAAGCACATCGCCATGCGGTGATCGTCGTAAGTATCTATGGTCGCCGCGCGCAAAACCGCCGGCGGCGTCACGCGCAGCCAGTCGGCGCCTTCTTCGGCCGTTGCACCCAGCTTGCGCAATTCGGTCGCCATCGCGGCAATGCGGTCGGTTTCCTTGACCCGCCAACTGGCGATATTGCGCAGGGTGCAGGGACCGTCGGCAAACAGCGCCGCCACCGCCAGTGTCATCGCCGCATCCGGTATGTGGTTGAAGTCGGCGTCAAACGCCTTGAGCTTGCCGGTCTGCCTTGTCGCGGCGCCCGCGCCCGCCGCTATCCAGTTGTCACCCATTTCGACCGTGGCGCCCATCGCCTGCATGGCTTCGGCAAAACGCACATCGCCCTGCACGCTGCCCCGGCCCACGCCCTCGATGCGCAGCGTCTCGCCGCCGCGCAGCGCACTGATGGCCCCGGCGGCGATGAAATACGACGCCGACGAGGCGTCGCCCTCCACCCACAAGTCGCCGGCGCCGCGGTAGCGCGATGCGGCGGGCACGGTGAAGGACGACCAGCCGTCGCGCTCCACCGTCACGCCAAAGCGCGCCATGGTATTGAGGGTGATCTCAACGTAGGGCTTGGAAATCAATTCGCCAACCACATCGACGCTGATGCGTTCACCGGTCAGGGGCAAGGCCATCAGCAGCGCGCTGAGAAACTGGCTGGAGACATTGCCGCGCACGCTGACGCGGCCGCCGGCCCTGATAAGCCCCGGATGAATCACCAGCGGCGGATAACCCGCCTCGCCAAGGTAATCGACCCGCGCGCCCAGCGCGCACAAGGCTGTGACCAGGTCGCCTATCGGCCGCTCGTGCATGCGCGGCACACCGGACAAGCGGTACTCGCCGCCGCACAGCGCCAGCGCCGCGGTCAGCGGCCGAAACGCCGTGCCGGCGTTGCCAAGGAACAGCTCGCCGGCCTTCACGCCGAAGGGACCGCCGGCGCCCTCCACCACCACCACGCCGTCGGCTTGCTGTTGCACCGCCACGCCCAGCTTGGCCAGCGCCGCGAGCATGACCGCCGTGTCGTCGGAGGCGAGCAGGCCGTGCAGGCGCGTTTGCCCGCTCGCCAGCGCGGCGAGCAACAAGGCGCGGTTGGAAATGCTTTTGGAACCGGGCAGGCGCACCGTTCCGGCGACACTGCGAATCGGCAATAGGTCGAGATGGTCCACGTCGGATCGCCGCTCGCAGCTTACTGGCGCTTGAGCCAGAGCTCGCGTGCGCTGCGCGCCCGTTCGAACACCGCTTCGAGCGCAGCCGCATCGCCGGCCTCGAGCATGGCCTGCAGTTCGCCCAACTGCCCCTGGTAGCGCTTTAACTCGGCCAGTATGGCGCCGCGGTTGGCGACGCAGATGTCGCGCCACATTTCCGGATGGCTGGAGGCGATGCGGGTGAAGTCGCGAAAGCCGCTCGCCGCGTAATCGAACAGCGTCGCGGCGTTGTCATGCAGCGCCACTTCGTGCACCAGCGCATAGGCCAGGAGGTGCGGCAGGTGGCTGACCGCGGCGAACACCGCGTCGTGCTCGGCGGGCTGCATGCTGTGCAACTGCGCACCGCAGGCAAGCCATGCGGCACGCACACGTTCGAGCGCCGCCGGCGCGGTTTCGGGCAGCGGCGTGATCACCACCTTGCGCCCCTGGTACAACTCCGCGCGCGCCGCCGCCGCGCCGCTATTCTCGGCGCCGGCAATCGGATGGGCCGGTACAAACTGGCCGAGTTTGGCGCCGAAGGCGGCGCGCGCCAGCACCACCACGTCCTGTTTGGTACTGCCGGCGTCGGTGACGACGCAGCCGGGGGCGAGTTGAGACGCGATGGCGCGAAACACCGCGCCGGTCTGCGCCACCGGCACCGCCACCAGCACCAGGTCGGCGCGGGCGGCGGCGACACCGGCGTCGGCCACCACCTCGTCGATGATGCCCATCTCGCGCGCCTTTTCCAGGTTGGCCGCCGAGCGGCCCACGCCTATCACCCGCCCCACCATGCCGGCTTTTTTCAGCGCCAGCGCGAAGGACCCGCCGATCAGGCCGACCCCGACCAGGGCCAGCGTATTGATGCGAAACGGCGCGGCGCTCATGCCCTCACCCCGCACACAATAAGCTGGAGATGGCCGACTGGAGCGGCTTCCCAGCCGGTGGCTGTCCGGCAGCGGTGATTTTCAGCGACCGCAAGCGCGCCACCGTCAGCCCTTCAGGGCCGTGGCGAGGGCGGCGAGGAAACGCCCGTTCTCCTGCGGCAGGCCGATGGTGACGCGCAGGTGCTCCGGCATTTCGTAGCCGCCGCCCACCGGGCGCACGATGACACCCTGGCGCAGCAGCTTCTGGAATACCGCGGCACCATCACCCACCCGGATGGTGAGGAAATTGGCGAACGAGGGAATGAAACCGAGGCCGAGCTTTTTGCAACCGGCCTCAAGTTGCGCCATGCCGGCGCGGTTGTTGTCGTAACTGCGCGCGATAAAGTCGGCGTCATCGAGTGCGGCGACGGCCGCGGCCTGCCCGACACTGTTGACGTTGAAGGGCGCGCGCACGCGGTTGACCATGTCGCAGATCTGCGCATTGGCGAGCATGTAGCCGACACGCAGCCCGGCGAGGCCGTGAATCTTGGCAAAGGTGCGGGTGATGACCAGGTTCGGAAAGGCCTTGAGCCAGGCCACGGTGTCGGTGCGCAACGCCGTCGGCAGGAAATCGTTGTAGGCTTCGTCGAGCACGACAATGACCTCCTTGGGCACGCGCGCGAGGAAGGCCTTGATTTCGTCGTAGGGCAGGAAGGTGCCGGTCGGATTGTTCGGGTTGGCAATGAATACCAGCCGCGTATCCGGACGGATGGCGGCAAGGATGGCGTCCAGGTCATGGCCGAAATTTTTCGCCGCAACCTTGATGCCGCAGGCGCCGCGCGCCTGGGTGGCCAGCGGATACACGGCAAAGCAATGCTGCGAATAAACGGCGCTTGTTTCGCGCGACAGGAAGGCCATGGCGAGATACTCGAGCAGGTCGTTCGAACCGTTGCCCAGCACCACCGATTCGATGACCACGCCAAAGCGCTTTGCCAGCGCCGATTTCAACGCGAAGCCGTTGCCGTCCGGGTAGATGTGAATGTCCTGCAGCGCGGCGAGCATGGCTTTTTTCGCCTTCTCGCCGCAGCCCAGCGGGTTTTCATTGGAGGCAAGCTTGACGATGTCGGCCTCGGCGATGCCCAGCTCGCGCGCCACTTCGGACACCGGCTTGCCCGGCTGGTAAGGCGCGATGGCGCGCACGTAGGCGGGCGCCAGTTCGGTGAAATCCATTACAGCAAACCCTCTTTGGTCTTAAATAAAAAATTCCCTGTCCACACCAGCCTCAACGCTGAGCCTGGATCTCGACTGATCGCGGCCATGCCTGGTGTTCAGCTCAAACGCAGTGCTGCGCGCTTGACGCCGCTCACTCCATGCTGATGTTGAGGGGCGCGATGAGTCGCGGCGGCTGCAGTTTTCCCTGCGCCAGTCGCCATAGCGTACCCACGATGAGAATGGCCATCGTCAGGTTGGCCAGCACGAACAATCCCATTGCCAGCCACTCGATATACCCCGTCTCCCCGCGCAGCATGAAAACAATCGCGTCAAAGGCCAGTGCCGTCACGCCAAAGCTGAACGCCCAGTACGAGGCGCCGAACGGCTGCTTTGCAATCCACGGGAGCAAGCGCAACAACATCGCAAGCTGCAGTAATCCGTAACCGAGCAAAGCCTGCGCAAACAAGTCCGGCTTGCCGCCCGACACGCCACCCGTGGCGAACAGATAGGCCAGGCAGCCAACCACCGGTGGCGCCAGCATGATCCCCATGGCAGGTCTGAGGGGCGGCGCCATCGCCTTGACGAACGAAAGTCGATGCGTGATCAACGACTCCAGGGCCAGCCATGAAAACATGCCGGCACCCAGAAATAACTGTCCGAGCGTTTCATATCCGAAATAGCTGGCCACAAAGGAGCTCACGAAGTTGCCTGCCACCGTCGGCAGATAGAACGCGGGTGAGGCGCTCTCCAGCTCGCGCTCGCCCGTCCACTGGCGTGCAGTGAAGTAGACGCCATAGGCGAGCGTGATCACCCCGCCCGCGACCGCCAGCACCACGGGTAGTCCGCTGGCACTGGGTGGCGCGATGGCCACCGCCGCCAGCATGGTCGCCACGCCGCACAGCCCGATGAAGCAACTTTGCACGGGATGATTCAATTCGGCGATGGCCTCGTCGCGGGCCCAAAGCCACTTGCCGACATACAGGACGCACAGCAGCAGCCAGACTAAAAAGGCCACAGCCATGACGGCCTCGTCGATCGCGTGCGAATAACCCCAGGCCTTGGCCGCTACGCGCCAGCAGTCACCCAGGCCCACCAGGCCCAGTACCATGCCAAAGAACGAGGCGGGAACGACGGGCTTGGCAGCCATCATGAAAGTGCTTTCAGTTGGGTGGTAATTTGTGCCGAAATGGACGGGAAGTCGGTCCGGATACTGACGACGGCACCGGAGATGGTCGGGGCAAAGCCTCGTTCCATGCGCATGCCCGTCAGGGGCATGCCCACCACATAACCGCAGCGCGCGCCGGGGAGCTTGCCGCCGGCCTCAGCAATGACCCCGCCGAAGCGGTGCGGAACGGTGAAACCGTTCTTCTCAATGATGTTCTCCCAAAGCGGGGACCGGTCCTTGATGTAGTTAAAGTCATTGGCCATCCCGAGTCCCGAGTAGACGCGGTCAAACCGCAGCACCTCTCGAACGCCAGAGGCGGTCTCGCGCCGCGTCAGCTGCACGTAGATGCCGTCCGGCCTTTCTTCCATGTCATGGATATCTGCCGCCCAGATCTCGAGTCCGCGCGCAACAGCCCGTTCGATCGCCTTGCCGACATTCGGTGCGATGCCGATGGCCCGGGTGTTCAACGGCGTCTTTTCCCTGAACAGCCTGATGATTTCGACCTCCGGTAAACGGCTCAGGATCATCGGGATGTGGCGTTGCCAGCCCAGCAGCACATGCTCGGAGCTCAAGCCCTGACCGCCCTCGGCGGTGGGGCCGGTCAGGCGCTGGTAGACGTCGAGCGCGCCCTCATAGGAGCCCGGCTTGCCGTGCAGCAACTCATCGGCGGTGGTGGCCTTGGAAAATGCCTCCGGGGTTTCCAGCGCAACCGGCTGGTAGACGTGCCCCTCTTCGTAGACGTGGTGCAGGTCAGCGTGGCGCGAAGCCATCACTGCCTTGCCGCTGTGGCCGCGTGCCTCGTCCATCATGATCAGGTCATAGGTGGTCATGCCGGTGCCCACGTACAGGATGCTCTCGCTCTGATCGCGGGCCGCCATCCTTTGAGAAACCATGGGGCACCAGGGGTCCATTGCGACGCGTTCGCTCGCTGCAATATTGCGCATGAACGGCGGAATGATCGCCGCGCCGTGCCCGGTTGCAGCCACCCAGACATCGGCGACCACCTTGTTGCCCACGCCGTTATCCAGATTCATGACGTGCAGGGGGTTGCCGCAGGTGTTCAACATCGCGCTCAGGTCGATGACGGCGCGCGTACCCGATTCGTCAATGGCAACGGCCTCGGCCATGATGGGCACATAGGAAAGATTCAAGCCGCGCTCTCGTGCCCGCTGTTTAGCCTGATTAAGACGATCCATAGAATACAGTTTGAACAATGATCGCGGGTATTCGCCGCTGCCAGGCCCGAATACCTTTGCGACCACACTGCTCTTGAAGGGCTCTGGCCAGTTGGCCCGGTCAGAGGAATTTAACCAGTCTATGTAATCACGGTCATCGTCGTGCGGGCCGTATTGACGTGACGGCGCGAGATTGACCTGATGCGACGCATCGCACTCACCGTAGGCAATTCCGCCACCCTTGCGCCCCTCGTGCGATTCGATCTCGTAGATGTTCAGATCCATTTGTGCCTGATCAATGAGATAGATCTCAAGCCAGGTCCCCGCAAAACCCATACCAAGGATGGCGATGGAGGGGGTGGATGTTTGATAGGTAACAAGGTCTGCCATGACAGTATGCCTTTAACAAATGATAAGTTCTCTCGATCCAGTGGCTTCGCCCGAGCGGAATCTCTATCCTCGTGCACCAATCGTCCGATTGGGCTCGCGTTCAGGCGCTGGAAATGAAAGTGCTGAAGCGAATCATACTGTTTTCTACCAAATGGCTGGATAGCACGATTAAAAAGGGCAGGCTTCAGGAAAAGTGCCCAGCGCTATGAGAGGACGAGAACCAAGCGGTCCGTGCAGCAACCAGATTGGCGCGTGGGCTCAACCCAAGCCGGCAACCGCCCCCCTCCGGAACGCTATTGCTTGTTGAACCCGTCCGGTGCGTAGGCATAGTTGAGGCACGGCCCGCCCTTGGCGTCGCAGCGATTGTTATGTGGGACGTTCGCCGGCATGAACACTGTGCCACCGACACCGCCCGCCTTGCCTTCTGGTTCGCCTTTACGCCACTCGAAGTAGTTGCCCTTGATGGTCGTAATGTACAAATCGGAACTATGGGCGTGCATGCCAGCACTAAAGCCAGCCGGTAACCTAGCGAGGTATGCAACCGGCCCCTTCTTGTCCATAGAGCCGAAGATCACGTGCACCATGACGCCCACATGTTGGGTGTCCTTGGGATCAAGCGGCACATACTTGAGCTCGCTTGCTGGCGTAACGGGGGGCTGCAACAGGCCATCCCTGGCGGACTGGGCTTGCGCCACGTTGCATAATCCCAGCGAAAACGCGAGGACAGAAACGGCGAGTAAATATTGCTTCATGGACAATGCTCCTTTAAATTGAAATTTCCCGCATCCATGAAAAGCATTCGTCATTCCCGCGAAAGCGGGAATCCAGCGACTTTAAACGAACATCGCCGGGTCCCCGCTCTGCTCCCCGGAGCGGGATTCGCGGGGACGACGGTAATGCGTGACGTAATTGTCATGAATTATGAAACTCTCATTTATGCAGGTTGCGGTACTGTCCGATTGAATCAGTGCACGGCCGACGGATACGAACCGAACACCTTGAGGAATGGCGCCAGCGCCTTCAGTTCGGCGATGGCGCACGCGACATTGGCGTCCCGCTGGTGGCCCAGCAGGTCGACGTAAAAGTAATACTCCCACTGCCCGGTGCGCGAGGGCCGCGACTCGATGCGCGTCATGCTCACGCCGTGCGTTGCCAGCGGCGTGAGCAATTCGTGCACCGCGCCAGGACGGTTGGGCGCCGACATCACCAGCGAGGTGTGGTCGTGCCCGGTCGGACCGGCGTCCTGGGCGCCCAGCACCAGGAAGCGCGTCATGTTGTTCGGTTCGTCCTCGATGTTTTCGGCGAGCATCTGCAGACCGTAACGGCTGGCCGCGAGGCTCGGGCCGATGGCTGCGGCACCCGCCTCGGCCGCGGCGAGGCGGGCCGCCTCGGCGTTGCTCGCCACCGGCACGCGCTCGGCGCGCGGCAGGTGCTGCGACAGCCACTGCTGGCACTGTCCCAGCGACTGCGCGTGGGAATAGACACGCCCGATTTTGTCCAGCGGCGTGCCCTTGGTCATGAGGTTCTGGTGCACACGCAGCACCACCTCGGCGCAGACCTTCAAGGGCGTGGTGAGCAGCAGGTCGAGGGTGCGCCCAATGGCGCCCTCGGTGGAGTTTTCCGCCGGCACCACGGCATAGGCTGCGGACCCGGTCTCGGCGGCATGGAACACCTCGTCAATCGAGGCTCCGGGCAGGCCTTGCACGCCGCCGCCGAACTGCTTTTCCAGCGCCATTTCACTAAAGGTGCCCTGCGGCCCGAGGTAGGCCACCGACAGGGGCTGCTCCAGCGCGCGGCAGGCCGACATGATCTGGGTATAGATTTGCGCCACCGCCGCAGCCGGAATCGGGCCCGGATTGGCCGCCGTGACGTTGCGCAACACCTCGGCTTCGCGTTCGGGCCGGTAGACCAGGCCGCCCTGCTTGAGGTGCCCAATGGCCTGCGCGTGGGCGGCGCGCTCTGAGAGCAGCTTGAGTATTTGCCGGTCGATCGCATCAATGGCCTTGCGCCGTTCGGCGAGGGCCTTGTCGGTATCGCCGCTCTTGCCGGCGCTGTCCTTGCTCATGTCGCCTCCCCGCCGTTCAGCGGCAAATATCTAACCACGAGCATGCCGGGCGTGGCGCGCAGTGCGGCAATCACCTTGGCCGGCACCGGCGCGTCAAGGTCGACCAGGGTATAGGCCATCTCCTGCCGCGATTTGTTCATCATGTTGTGGATGTTCAGTCCGGCCTGGGCCATGGCGGTGGATATCTGTCCGAGCATATTGGGCACGTTGGCATTGGCGATGGCCACGCGGTAGGGCACTTCGCGCGGCATCGTAACGTTGGGGAAATTGACCGAGTTGCTGATGTTGCCGTGCTCGAGGCACTCGCGCACCTGGTCGACCACCATCACCGCGCTGTTGTCCTCGGCCTCGCGCGTCGAGGCGCCAAGGTGCGGCAGCGCGATCACGCCGGCGTGGCCGGCCAGGGTGGCGCCGGGGAAGTCGGTAACGTAGTACTTCAGGCCGCGCGCGGCGAGCGCGGCGAGCACCGCCTGCTCCTCGACAATGCCCTCGCGCGAAAAATTCAGCAGGATGGCGCCGTGGCGCATCAGCTGGACATTTTTGGCGTTGACCAGATGGCGCGTCGCATCAACCAGCGGCACGTGCAGGGTGACGAAATGGCTGTTTTTCAGCACTTCATCGATGGAAGCGGCCCGGCGCACCTGCGAGGGCAGGCCCCAGGCCGCGTCGACGGTGATTTCCGGGTCGTAACCGAGCACGTTCATGCCCAGCTTGATCGCCGCGTCGGCGACCAGGCTGCCGATTTTTCCCAGGCCAATCACCCCCAGGGTATGGTTGGGCAGCTCGAAACCGGCAAACTGCTTTTTGCCGTCTTCGATGCGCTTTTCCAGCGTCGCCTCCTCGCCGCCGAGGGACGAGACAAAGCCCAGTGCCGGCGCGAGGTTGCGCGCGGCCATCAGCATGCCGGCGAGCACCAGCTCCTTGACGGCGTTGGCATTGGCGCCCGGGGCGTTGAACACCGGCACGCCGCGCGCGCTCATCGCCTTGACCGGGATGTTGTTGGTGCCGGCACCGGCGCGGCCGATGGCCTTGACGCTGGCGGCGATGTTCATGGCGTTCATGTCGTGCGAGCGCACCAGGATGGCATCGGGCGATTGCGCCTCCTTGCTCACCGTGTAGAGCTCCGGCGGCAGGCGCTTCAACCCGACGTGCGAGATCTGGTTCAGCGCAAGGATTTCAAACATCGTGGATTTGCTCATTCCGGTGCACGCGCATCGCTGCTCTTCCCCTTTGGCAAGCGCCTGCAGCCCGCGCCGCAGTCGCCACTCAGCCACCAATCAGCCACCAATCAGCCGTGTTTGGCTTCGAATTCCTTCATGTACCCGACCAGCGCCTGCACGCCGGCAAGCGGCATGGCGTTGTATATGGAGGCACGCATGCCACCCACCGCGCGATGCCCTTTTAACTGCACCATGCCGCGCTCCTGCGCGCCCTTGAGAAAAGCCGCGTCCAGCGACTCGTCCTTGAGCTTGAACGGCACGTTCATGCGCGAACGGTCGCGCTTTTCCACCGGACTTTTGAAAAAGCCGCTCTGGTCGAGAAAGGCGTAAAGCAGCTGCGCCTTGGCGATATTGCGCTGTTCCATCGCCGCCAGCCCGCCCTCGCGCTTGAGCCACTTGAACACCAGGCCGGCGATATAGATGGCGTAGGTCGCCGGCGTGTTGAACATTGAGTCAGCCTCGGCCTGCAATTTGTAGTCAAAGGCCGAGGGCGTGCAGGGCAATGCCTGGCCGATGAGCTCGTCGCGCACGATGACGATGGTCAGCCCGGCCGGACCGATGTTTTTTTGCGCGCCGGCGTAGATCAGGCCGTACTTGGCCACCTCCACCGGGCGCGACAGGATGTGCGAGGACATGTCGGCCACCAGCGGCACCTCGCCGGTATCGGGCACCCAGTGGTACTCCAGGCCGCCTATGGTTTCATTGGTGCAGATGTGCACGTAGGCGGCCTGGCTGTCGAGCCGCCACGACGCCTGCGGCGGGATATAGCTGAAGTTGCGGTCCTCGCCCGAGGCGGCGACATTCACGCTGCAATACTTTTTGGCTTCCTTGATCGATTTTTTCGACCACTCACCGGTGTTGATGTAGTCGGCGCGGTCGCGCCCGCGCAGCATGTTCATCGGCACGATGGCGTTCTCGGCGATCGCCCCGCCCTGCAGGAACAACACCTTGTAATTGGCCGGGATGGCGAGGAGGTCGCGCAGGTCGGCCTCGGCCTCGGCGTGGATGGAAATGAACTCCTTGCCGCGATGGCTCATTTCCATCACCGACATGCCGCTGCCGTGCCAGTCGAGCATTTCTGCCGCGGCAAGGCGCAACACTTCCTCGGGCAGTGCCGCCGGGCCGGCGCTGAAATTAATCGCCCGCACCGGCTCTTTCACCGCGTTCATTGCGGGTCGCCTTCGGCGGACGCAGGCCCGGCCTCGGCCTCGGCCACTTTCTCGATGCCGGCGAGCTTGGTGCCCTCATCGAGGTTGATCAGCACCACGCCCTGGGTGGAACGGCCCATTTCGCGGATCTGGTTGACCAGCGTGCGGATAGCCACGCCGCCGGTGGAAATGAGCATCAATTCATCGTCATCGCCCACCAGCACCGCGCCCACCAGCTTGCCGTTGCGCTCGTTGGTCTGGATGGCGATCATGCCCTGCGTGCCGCGGCCGTGCAGCGTGTATTCGGCGATAGCCGTGCGCTTGCCAAAGCCGTGTTCGGTGGCGGTAAGCACGGTCAGGCTCTCGTCGTCGGCAACCAGCATCGACACCAGGCTCTGGCCGTCCGGCAGCTTCATGCCGCGCACACCGCGCGCATCGCGCCCCATCGGACGCACGTCGTCCTCCTTGAAACGCACCGCCTTGCCGCCCTCGGAGAACAGCATGATGTCGTGCTTGCCGTCGGTGATGGCGGCGCCGATCAGGTGGTCGCCGTCGTCCAGGCTGATGGCGATGATGCCTTTTTCGCGCTGGTTGGCAAAGGCCGACAGCGGCGTTTTCTTGACCGTGCCCATGGCCGTGGCAAGGAACACGTAGTGCTCCTCGTCATAGAGCTTGACCGGCAGCACGGCGTTTATTTTTTCGCCCTCGGCCAGCGGGAACAGGTTGACGATGGGCTTGCCGCGGCTGGTGCGCGTGCCCTGCGGCACGTTGTAGACCTTGAGCCAGTAGACCTTGCCGCGCGAGGAAAAGCACAGCATGGTGTCGTGGGTGTTGGCGATGAACAGGCGCTCGATCCAGTCGTCTTCCTTGGTCGCCGCCGCCTGCTTGCCGCGGCCGCCGCGCCGCTGCGCGCTGTAATCGGCAAGCGGCAGCGCCTTGATGTAGCCGGTGTGCGAGAAGGTCACCACCACGTCTGCGGGGGTGATCAGGTCCTCGATGCCTATTTCCTGGGTGTTCATCTCGATCACGCTCTTGCGCGCGTCGCCGTATTGCTCGCGCACCGCCTTCAGCTCGTCGGTGATGATCACGGTGATGCGCTCGGGCTTGGCGAGGATGTCGAGGAAGTCGGCGATGATCTCGACGAGTTCGCGGTATTCGGAAACAATCTTGTCCTGCTCGAGGCCGGTGAGCCGCTGCAGGCGCATTTCCAGGATGGCCTGGGCCTGCACGTCCGACAGCATGTAACCCTTGTCCGTCAGCCCGAATGCCATCGACAGGCCGGCCGGGCGCGAAGCGTCGGTCGCCGCGCGGCGCAGCATGTCTTCGACGAGCGGCGAGCGCCAGGCACGTTCCATCAGCTTGATCTTGGCCTCGGGCGGAGTCTGCGCCTGCTTGATGAGGGCGATGATCTCGTCAACGTTCGACAGAGCAACCGCAAGGCCTTCCTGTATGTGCGCGCGTTCGCGCGCCTTGCGCAGCTCGAACACCGTGCGCCGCGTCACCACCTCGCGCCGGTGGCCGAGGAAGGCGACCAGCATCTGCTTCAAGTTGAGCAGCTTGGGCTGGCCGTCCAGCAGCGCCACCATGTTGATGCCGAAGGTGTCCTGCAACTGCGTGTGCTTGTACAACTGGTTGAGTATGACCTCGGGAATTTCGTTGCGCTTTAGCTCGACCACCACGCGCATGCCCGATTTGTCCGACTCGTCGCGGATTTCGCTGATGCCCTCGATTTTCTTGTCGTTTACCAGTTCGGCGATTTTTTCCAGCAGGGTCTTCTTGTTGACCTGGTAGGGCAGCTCGTCGACGATGATGGACTGGCGGTTGCCTTTTTCGAGGTCCTCGAAGTGGGTGCGTGCGCGCATCACCACGCGGCCGCGGCCGGTGCGATAGCCCTCGTGCACGCCGGCGATGCCGTAGATGATGCCGGCGGTGGGGAAATCGGGCGCCGGGATGATCTTGATCAGGTCCTCGATGTCGATGCCGGGGTTTTTCAGCAGCGCGTGGCAGGCGTCGACCACCTCCGACAGGTTGTGCGGCGGGATGTTGGTCGCCATGCCCACGGCGATGCCCGAGGAGCCGTTGATAAGCAGGTTGGGAATGCGCGTGGGCAGCGCCGTCGGCTCCATTTCCTTGCCGTCGTAGTTGGGGACAAAATCGACCGTCTCCTTGTCGATGTCGGCCAGCAATTCCGAGGCAAGGCGCTCGAGCCGGCACTCGGTGTAACGATAGGCTGCGGCCGAGTCACCGTCGATGGAACCGAAGTTGCCCTGGCCGTCGATGAGGGTGTAGCGCATGGAAAAATCCTGCGCCATGCGCACCAGCGCCTCGTAGGTGGCGGTATCGCCGTGCGGGTGGTATTTGCCCAGCACTTCGCCGACCACGCGGGCGCACTTCACATACGGCCGGTTCCACACGTTGTTGGCCTCGTGCATGGCAAACAGCACGCGCCGGTGCACCGGCTTCAGGCCGTCGCGCACATCGGGCAGCGCCCTGCCGACGATCACGCTCATGGCGTAATCGAGGTAGGAACGGCGCATTTCTTCTTCCAGGCTTACCGGGATTGTTTCTTTGGCGAATTGATCCATCTGCGGGAGTCTTCTTATGGCCCTGATTTTATAGACCGCAATGCGGGCTTGGGAAAAGCGAAATTTTAACACTCCGGACCCGCCACGGCCACCCATTCCTTCGCCTCGCCGCCTCCATCCGGCGGCGTTTTGCGGCGACCGTATGATGTGATGTATCATGGACTTGGTGACGCTTGTCGCGGGGGAATCCGGCCATGGCCGGGCATCATCGGATCAAGGCGGAGAGCGGTTTAGCAATTGTCTGCAAAATGACAACCCCGACCGTCCGGCCCGCCTAGAATTTGCGCTGTCGCAGCTGAACAAAAATGACGCGCTGACCCAATCGGCGCCATTAAAACCTGCTTGGGGGGATGGACGTGAAAAAATTCATATCTGCAATAAGCGTTGTGGCGCTCGGCTTGGGACTGGGCCTGGTTGCGCCCATCGCAGCGGCCCAGAATATCGGCTATCTCACCGACACCCGTGGCGGCATGGTCAAGGATCCCTACGGCCTGTGCTGGCGGACCGGTTACTGGACGCCGGCCCTCGCCAACATGGAGTGCGACCCCGACCTGATGCCCAAAGCGGCGGCGACGGCACCCGCACCGGCGCCTGCCCCAGCGGCGCCACCCAAGCCGGCTGCAGCGCCCCCCACGCCGGCCCCGGTGCCGGTGGCCGCGGCGCCCAAGCGCTGCGACGTAACGGTGACCCTGAAAAACGACGAGGTGTTCGCCTTTAACAAGGCCGACCTGACCCCGGCCGCCAAGGCGCGCTTGGACAGCGACATCGTCGCCAAGCTCGCCAGCTGCGCCAAACTCGAAGCGGTCATCATCGAGGGCCACACCGACCGTCTGGGCAGCCAGGCGTACAACCAGAAGCTGTCGGAAAAACGCGCCGATGCGGTCAAGGCCTACCTGGTGAACAAGGGCGCCAACCGCGACAGCATCGAAACCATAGGCATGGGCAAGACCGTTCCGGCGGTTTTCTGCGGCAACGAAATCAAGGAGCGCAAGGCGCTTATCGCCTGCCTCGCGCCCAGCCGTCGCGCCATCGTCACCATCAAGGGACCCGGACGCTAATAGCGACCAGCCAAAAAAACCCCGCCTCGCGCGGGGTTTTTTTTGCCCTAACATATTGTCGCCACGTATAGTGGATAGCGTTGCCCAAAGAGTCCTTGCCAACACATGCTGCCAACCGAACCAATCGATACACTCATCCGCGCCCGCTGGATCATCCCGGTGGAACCGGCGGGCAGCGTCCTCACCGACCACAGCGTGGCGGTCCGCGACGGCAAAATAATCGCCATCCTCCCCAGCACCGAGGCGGCGCAGCGTTTCAACGCCGCGAAGCACGTCGAACTCGGCGAGCACGCGCTCATTCCCGGACTTATCAACCTGCACACCCATGCGGCGATGAGCCTGTTGCGCGGGCTCGCCGACGACCTGCCGCTGATGCAGTGGCTGCAGCAGCACATCTGGCCGGCCGAGGCCAGGCATGTTTCGGCGCAGTTTGTCCGCGACGGCAGCCTGCTCGCCTGCGCCGAAATGCTGCGCGGCGGGGTGACCTGCTTTAACGACATGTATTTTTACCCCGAGGCGGCCGCCGCCGCGGCGCGCGAGGTCGGCATGCGCGCCGCGCTGGGGCTGATTGCGATTGAATTTCCCACCGCTTACGCGCGTGATCCAGACGATTACATCGCCAAGGGCCTGGCGATGCGCGACAGCCATCGCGGCGATCCGCTGCTGTCTTTTTGCATGGCGCCACACGCACCCTACACGGTGAGCGACAAGACCTTCGAGCGCATTGTCACCATCGCCGAAGAACTGGACATGCCCATACACCTGCACCTGCACGAGACCGACGGCGAAATAGCCACCAGCCTGACCCAGCACGGCGTGCGGCCGCTGGAGCGCATGCGCCGCCTCGGTGTGCTCGGCCCGCGGCTGATTGCCGTGCATGCCGTCCACCTCGAAGAGCATGAACTGGACCTGCTGGCGCGCCACGGCGCCTCGGTGGCGCACTGCCCCTCCTCCAACCTCAAGCTGGCGAGCGGCATTGCGCCGGTGGCCGGCATGCTCAAGCGAAACATCAATCTTGGCCTGGGCACCGACGGCGCGGCCAGCAACAACCGCCTCGACCTGTTCCAGGAAATGCGCCAGGCGGCGCTGCTGGCCAAAGGTGCGAGCGGGGACGCCCAGGCAATGCCCGCACACGCCGCGCTCACCGCCGCGACGCTGGGCGCCGCGCGGGCGCTGGGCCTCGAACGGACCATCGGCTCCATCGCCCCGGGCAAGGCGGCCGACCTCACCGCCGTGCGCTTTGACGCGGTGGACATGGCGCCCTGCTACGACCCCTTGTCGCACCTGGTCTATGTCGCAGGGCGAGAACATGTCAGCCACGTCTGGGTTGGCGGCGAATTGCGGCTCGAAAACCGGCAGTTTTCCGGACTGGACAGGAGCAGGCTGGAAAAACTGTCGCTTTTATGGCACAATAAGTTAGTTGCTGAATCAATTGGCTAATTAGTACTTTTTGGTATAATCTCGAAAACGCAGCGCTTACGATCACGAACTATCACTATTTTTTTGAAGGGGAACGCATGAACAAGATCATAAACAGCATACTGATGGCGGCACTGGTCGCACTCGGTGCCATGGCCACCAACGTTTCGGCCCAGAATATTGGCTACCTCACCGACGGACGCGGCGGCATGGTCAAAGACCCCTACGGCCTGTGCTGGAGGACTGGTTACTGGACGCCGGCTCTTGCCAACATGGAATGCGATCCCGACCTGATGCCCAAACCGGCTCCCGCTGCCGCCCCTGCTCCGGCTCCCGCTCCGGAACCGGCGGCTGCTCCTGCACCGGCTCCGAAACCCGCTCCGGCTGCTGCGCCGACCCCGACGACCGAGAAAGTAACCCTCGCCGCCGATGCGCTGTTCGACTTTGACAAGGCCATCATCAAGAATGACGCCAAAGCCAAGCTCGACGATCTGGTCGGCAAGCTCAAGGCCATCAACCTCGAGGTGATCATTGCAATCGGTCACACCGACTCGGTCGGTACGCCTGCCTACAACCAGAAGCTGTCGGTCAAGCGTGCTGACGCAGTCAAGGCTTACATGGTCAGCAAAGGCATCGAGCCCAACCGCATCTACACCGAAGGCAAAGGCGAGAAGCAGCCGATTGCCGACAACAAGACCAAAGAAGGCCGCGCCAAGAACCGTCGCGTGGAAATCGAGGTCGTGGGTACGCGCAGCAAGTAAGCAGCACGCACCTCTAAAAAGCCCTGCCTCGGCAGGGCTTTTTTCTTTGGTGCGCGGTAACTTGCGTTCAGGCAAGCTGTCAGACTACGCAGCTGAACCCAGCCGCCTCACTATTTGACTTTCACCCCATCCAATGGCCATCAACGTCGACCCGCAGGAAATCAGCAAATTCAGCGAGCTTGCCCACCGCTGGTGGGACCCGGCGAGCGATTTCAAACCGCTGCACGAAATCAACCCGCTGCGCCTGGGCTGGATAGACGGCCTCGCGCCGGTGGCCGGCCGCCAGGTGGTCGATGTGGGTTGCGGCGGCGGCATCCTTACCGAGGCCATGGCGCAGCGCGGCGCGCGCGTCAAGGGCATAGATTTATCCGAACGCGCCCTCAAGGTGGCGCAGCTGCACCAGTTGGAGAGCAAGGCCGGCGTCGACTACGAAAAAATCGCCGCCGAGGACCTCGCGGCGCGTGAAGCGGGCCGCTACGATGTGGTCACCTGCATGGAACTGCTCGAGCACGTGCCCGACCCAGCCAGCACGGTGGCTGCCTGCGCCGCGCTCGCCGCTCCCGGCGGCCACCTGTTTTTTTCCACCATCAACCGCAACCCCAAGGCCTACCTGCTCGCCATCATCGGCGCCGAGTACGTGCTGCGCATGCTGCCGCGCGGCACCCACGACTACGCCCGCTTCATCAAGCCCTCGGAACTGTCGCGCTTTTGCCGCGCCGCCGGCCTGGAAATACGCGACATTACCGGCATGACCTACAACCCCATCACCAAGGTCTACGCCCTTGGCCGTGACAGCGACGTCAACTACATCCTGCACGCTGTGAAACGGTGAATGGTGAATCGTAAGGGCACCCCCATTTACCATTCCCCATGTACCAATCACCCATGATCCAGGCAGTCCTGTTCGATCTTGACGGCACACTCGCCGACAGTGCGCCCGACCTGGCGCTCGCCCTTGACCTGCTGCTGGCCGAGGAAGGGCGTCCTGCCGTGCCGCTGGCCGTCACCCGCCCCCACACCTCCAGCGGCGCGCGCGGCCTGATCAAGGCCGGCTTCGGCATCGACGCCGACCACCCGGACTATGCGGCGTTAAAAGACCGCTTTCTCGACCTGTATGAGCAAAACCTCAGCGTGCACACCGCCTTGTTCGACGGCGTGGAGACTATGCTCGACGCACTGGACGGCCGCGGCATCCGCTGGGGCATCGTTACCAACAAGGCGATGCGCTTTACCGGCGCCGTGGTCGAGGGCCTCGGGCTCACGGCAAGGTCGGCCTGCGTGGTCAGCGGCGACACCGCCGCCCGCGCCAAGCCCCACCCCGATCCGCTGCTGCACGCCGCCGCCGCCATCCGGATTGCCCCCGCGCACTGCCTCTACGTCGGCGACGACCTGCGCGACATCCAGGCCGCCCGAGCCGCCGGCATGGGCGCCATCGCCGCCGCCTACGGTTACCTCGGCGTGGACGGCGACCCGCATGCCTGGGCCGCCGACGCCGTCATCAGCCATCCGGGCGAGGTCTTGAACTATCTCTGATTTGCCCCCATATGTTTGAAACCAGGATGTGGGATAATCTTGGCTGAATCTGGGGGCGACCCGGTTTCGACGTGGGTAACGAAGCAGTGAGGGCATGCCGAGGATCAGTCACCTCGTAAATCCATCTGAAAAACTACAAACGCGAACGACGAGCGTTTTGCTCTCGCAGCCTAAAAAGCTCAACGAGACCGCTGCACTGATACGTTCCTGGGTCAGGTGCCTTTAACAAGCACAGCAGTGTCATTTACAGGAAATCGGTTTGCGTCGGGTTACTTGGCGCCGACTTAAACTAAGGTGACTCGCTGGTGTCTGGCCTGCCTGTTGGCAAAGACACTGGTTAAAACCAAATGAACAGGATACGCATGTAGAACTTATTGTGTAGTGCTTGCGGACGGGGGTTCAATTCCCCCCGCCTCCACCAACCAGTAAAAATGCCACCCAGCTTTATCGGGTGGCATTTTTACTGGTTGTGTCGAAGTTGGTGTTGAATCCCCGTCCGGCACGGACGGGGGGATGAACCGGGGTTTCGACGACTATAGTCGTCGCCGGTTCATCGGGTGGCGCCTACCGGCGCCACCGCGCCCTGCAAGGGCAATTCCCCCCGCCTCCACCAATACTCAAAGTCCCAACCCTTATCGGTTGGGATTTTTTTTGCCCGTTTCCCCAGTGAAAACCGCAATGACGTCGCGAGCGTCACACCCGCGACAACCCGATTTCCATCCCGATTCCCTCAAATTCCTCTCTCTGTTATCAGTAGGGACGCGAGCGCTCGCGACGCCACTTCTAGTATTTTCAATGACTTACAGGCAGCAGGTTCGATAAGTAATTTGGTCGGGCGGTGGGGAATTGGAAAAAGGATTGGCACGGTGCCAGAATTCACGCTGGTTGCCTCCGCGCATTCCCTCATGGCCCTGAGAGCCCTCGCAGCCCAAAACTACTGCAGTTTCAGTAGCTTCCTATTTTTTGACTTTACGAGATTTTTTACCCTACGGCCTCATTCAGAGCGGCAACTGCTCCGTTGAATTCCAAAAAGATGCGCACGCCCTTGGGATGCTTTCTGAGGCCCGCCAAGCCGCCCCCACCTGCCCAAATCTGAATTTGGCTCGGCAGCACATGTCGCAAATGCTGCAACGACGACACAACTTTGCGCGCCGGATAAAAAACACTGAAGGATAGCGCGACCACATCCACCTTGCATGAAATGGCGGCCAGCTGCAGATTGCTAAGAGGAATATCCGATCCAATACTGATCGTGCTGGCGCCCTGCTCTGCTATTACGGCCTCGGCCATCAGCAGACCGATTAAATGATGCTCCCCCGGCGGAAGAGCAAACAAGACTCTCGGCAAACCATTCTTTGGTTTTAACTTCAGAATCTCCCCTTGCAAATATCGTTCGATGCAGCAGGTGCAAAGGTGCTCATGATAAATGTCTATTTCATTGGTCTTCCATGCGTCACCTACATCGATCAATAGTGGAGCGACCGTATAACGGACAAAGTCAGCCAGTGTTCCCTTGGCTCTCAGTTCAGCAAATAACACTAACAATTCCGCTACGGCCGACCGATTAAGTAGTTCGATGCAGGCCTGAGTAGATTCATCGTGCCGTACGACCGGCACCGACGGGACTAGGCCAAGTAGCAGCTTTTCAAGCCCCGGGGTGGCCATGCCCACAACATGGCTGGGCCGAAAACCGGCTTCGAGCAGCCGTTTGATTAAAAGCAACTTATCGACGGTTTGCCTTGAATAGGCTGAATTTCCGTAAACCATTGATTCTAATAGTGGAAAGCCGTAGCGCTGGCGCCACTTTCGCAGTTGACCTTTTCCAAAGCCCGTTTCACGCTCAATTTCCGAAGGTGGGACAGAGGCGTCAGTGCTCACAATCAAGTCATAAAACACAAAAATAAACTCTTGTCCACTCTTTTCTGTCACGGTCAAATTACTTAATATCTCATGAATATTTCATTTTTATGAATTAAATCTAAAGCGACAGAAAGGGTTTCTATGAACAATTTCAACGCTGAATATGCGGCCGTTTTATCTACTCGGATTGAGCGCGAGATGTTCAGTCTGCCAAAAGGTGAATATCTCCAAAAGGCAAAGGAATTACCCGAATTAGCCTCAAAGAGATTGGTCTTGAGAGTTGGACAAAAATACTTTGACGAACTGATTACAACCGGGATCCAGGAAGTTGAGGCGCTTGCGTTACTTCTTGAGATGGAAGACGAGCAACTTAATGAGTGGCGTCAGGCCGTGGATAAGATTCGGGCGCGCAACACCAAAGCCAGAAGCGGCTAGTCGCGAAGGACGGGATGAGTGTCAGTGAGAATGATCATCGTCAATTTTCATTCGGCCACAACACAACAATGTAACCAGCAACGAAGCGGTGGGCGGGCTTTCTACG
>Ga0194061_1000080_pt1 | contig 51979 bp, 46 predicted proteins | sample SepL2221m_MetaG_FD_163423 | JGI IMG/M metagenome (GOLD analysis project Ga0194061, IMG submission 163423) | Anoxic zone freshwater microbial communities from boreal shield lake in IISD Experimental Lakes Area, Ontario, Canada - Sep2016-L224-21m | ecosystem: Environmental > Aquatic > Freshwater >... | reverse complement strand
GATTGTGTCAGCGTATTGAGTAGTTTCGAGTACGGCTGAATTTCTTCAGGCGTCAGATACGCGCATGTCATCAACGCATCGTGAAGTTCGTCGGCGTCACGCGCGTCAGGCCGGCATTCATCGCGAACGCGCGCAATGGCGTTGGCGTCCAACGCGCCGATGCCCTGAGCGTCTTCGACACTCAACGTCCGCCGCGCGTGAACAGCTCGAGTGCGGCGTTCGCCGATGTCGGCGTCGTCGAGGAACGAGTACACTTTTGCCGCGAGAATTTCACCCGCGAGCGCCGAGGGTTCAACCGTATCGCGCGCGATGAGTTTCAAGCGCCCGGACGCGATGCCATTCAGTGCGGACTTCAAGCCGATGATGTCCATGGCTTCATGCAAACAATCGTGAAGCACTTCACGAACCAGCGGATGGTCCGGCACTTCTCGGTCACCTTCCAACGTTTCAGGACACGCGTTTGCATGCGGGAAAACAGCGCAAAGAAGATCCTCTGAGCGCATCCGCATCAAATGGGGTGGGACTTTTTTTCCGCTTGAAAAACGGAGCAACGCCAGCGACCGGCACGCATCCCAGCGCCAGCGCGTTTGAAACACGGGAGCTTCAAGCGCAGCTTGAATCAGCAGCGGCTCGACCGTGTTTTCGCGCAAATAATTGAAGACATCATTGAGTGGAAAACTGTGCTGCGGTCCGAGCGACAACAGTATCGAATTTTCAGATGCCGCCGCTTGCAATTCAAAATTAAATCCGCGACAAAACCGCTTCCTCAGCGCGAGGCCCCACGCCCAATTAATTCGTCTCCCAAATGGCGCATGCAGAATCAGTTGCATCCCGCCGCTCTCGTCAAAAAAGCGTTCGAGTATCAGCGTGTCGAGTGTCGGCAGCGCCCCTAGCGTCTTTTTCGTTTCGGCCAAATACACAGCGATTTGTTCCGCGCCTGTCCGCGCCAAACCGCTGTCATCCATCAACCACCGCGTGGCTGATTCGAGGCCTTCGGTTTCAAACAGCTTTTCCATTTCCTGCCGTTGCCGCGTCAATTCGCGCGACAATTCATCGCTGCGAGCGGGCGCTTCGCCGAACCAAAATGGCAGCGATGGTGGCTGGCCTTTAGCGTCTTCAACACGCACCCGCGCCGTCTCGACTTTCAGAATTCTCCACGACGTGTTGCCCAGTTGAAAAATATCTCCGGGCGAACTTTCCACCGCAAAATGTTCGTCGAGAGTCCCGACTTTGATGCCCTCAGGTTCCTGAATAATCGCGTAGTCCGCCGCGTCGGGAATCGCGCCACCGCATGTGATCGCCGCCAGCCGAGCGCCGCGCCGTCCGCGAATGCGTTTGCCAATCGCGTCGTGATGAATCAACGCGCTGCGCCGACCGCGCTTGGTTGAAAAGCCGTCTTCAAGCATCACGACGATGTCGTCGAATTCTTTGCGTTCGAGCGCACGATACGGATACGCGCCTTTGAGCATTTCAAAGAGCTCGTCTTCGTTCCATTCTTCGGCTGCTGACGCGGCGACGATTTGCTGGGCCAAAATATCGAGCGGCTTTTCCGGGACCGTCAACGTATCCATATTCCCGCGCCGCACAGCCGAACACAACGCGGAGGCAGTACACAACTCGTCCAGAGTTTGTGGAAATAATTTCGCGCGGCTGATGCTGGCTAGATTGTGCCCGGCACGTCCCGCGCGTTGCAGAATGGAACCGATGGAGGCCGTGATGCCGATTTGGCATACGAGGTCGATGCTGCCGATGTCGATGCCGAGTTCGAGTGAAGATGTGGCGACGAGCGCGCGGAGTTCACCGGCTTTCAGTCGATCTTCCGAACGCAGGCGTTGCGCGCGTGAGAGACTGCCGTGATGCGCGCCGATTTTTTCCGCGCCGAGACGCTCCTCTAAATGATGCGCGAGACGCTCGCACAAACTGCGCGTGTTGACAAAAATTAATGTCGTCCGATTTTCATTGATCAGCACCGCGAGCCGATCGTACAGCGCCGCCCACATGTCCATCGAGCACACGTGCTGCATCGGCAGCGGTTGGATTTCAATCGAGAGATCAATCTTTCTCAGATGCCCGAGATCGACGATCGAACAGCGTGGCGAGCCGTCCGTGTTCAAGCGCTTGGTCCCAACGAGAAATTTTGCGACGAGATCGACGGGGCGTTGCGTCGCCGAAAGTCCGATGCGCTGCGGTGGGGTGGGGCAAAGCGCGTCGAGTCGTTCAAGACTCAGCGCGAGATGAGAGCCACGTTTGTCGCGCGCGACGGCGTGAATTTCGTCGACGATCACTGTCTTGACGCCGCGAAGGCGCTGCCGACTTTTTTCGGCGGTGAGTAAAATGTAAAGCGATTCGGGCGTCGTGACGAGAATGTGCGGCGGCGTCTTTGACATTTTTAAACGCTCTGCGGCTGGCGTGTCGCCCGTGCGGACGCCGACTGTAATGGGCGGGACCATCAAGCCCATGTCGTGAGCAATCTCCGCAATCCCAGACAGCGGCTCGCGCAGATTTTTTTCGATGTCATTCGACAACGCCTTGAGCGGCGAAATGTAGACGACTTGCGTGCGATCATCGAGCGAGCCGTCAAAGCCCTGCGTGAACAAATCGTTGAGGCATGCGAGAAATGCGGTCAGCGTTTTGCCGCTTCCGGTCGGCGCGGCAATGAGCGTGTCTCGCCCGGCGGCGATCTCCGGCCACCCGGCGATCTGGGGTGCCGACGGAGCGGGGAACGCCGATTGAAACCAGCGTTGCACGGCGGGATGAAACGTGGACAGCGGCATAAGCAACACTCGCAAAATCATTCGAACAGCAGTGAACCCATTTATAGACGCCACACCGCACATTTTCCGCAAACGAAACGCGCTATTAAAGTCCAATCTGTTCTTAGCGCCTTTGCGTCTTGGCGACTTTGCGTTTCAAACGCTCAATTAAAGGGCCGAACGTTTTGCGCAAATCCACTGTCGTAATAATGCTTTGAAATTTGCAAACGCAGCACTCAGTGTGACAATATGACGAGCTCAAGAGCCATCGTCAATTGAAAGGAAAACCATGAACGACACATTTAAGCAGCACATCGTAGGACAACTCGACGCGATTCACGCGGCGGGAACGTTTAAGCGCGAGCGCGTGATTGAGTCGCCGCAAAATGCCCGGATTCGCGTCGGCGGTGGGCGTTCTGTGTTGAATATGTGCGCTAACAATTATCTGGGCCTGGCCGAACATCCGGACGTGATCCGTGCGGCGCATGAGGCGCTGGATCGCTGGGGATTCGGCATGGCGTCTGTGCGCTTTATTTGCGGCACTCAAACGGTTCACAAAGAATTGGAAGCGAAGCTCACGGAGTTTCTGGGCACTGAAGATACGATTCTCTATGGTTCGTGTTTCGACGCGAACGGCGGACTTTTTGAAACTTTACTGGGATCAGAAGATGCGATCATTTCAGACGAGTTGAATCACGCCAGCATCATCGATGGTGTGCGGCTCTGCAAAGCCACGCGCTTTCGTTACAAGAACAATGACATGGCCGATCTTGAAGTGAAATTGAAAGAAGCCCGCGCGGCAAATGCCCGGCACATTTTGATCGCGACCGATGGCGTGTTTTCGATGGACGGTTTCATCGCGAATTTGTCCGCGCTCTGCGACCTCGCTGATAAATATGGTGCCATGACCATGGTCGATGATTCTCACGCGGTCGGGTTCATGGGCAAGACCGGACGCGGCACGCACGAGCATTGCGGCGTGATGGGGCGCATTGATGTTCTGACCGGAACACTCGGCAAAGCGCTCGGTGGCGCGAGTGGCGGGTACACCAGCGGTCGAAAAGAAATCATCGATCTGCTGCGCCAGCGTTCGCGCCCCTATTTGTTTTCAAACACGCTCGCGCCGAACATCGCCGGGGCGTCGTTAAAGGTGCTGGAACTACTTTCTAAATCGACTGGACTGCGCGATACGCTCGAAACAAACACTACTTTTTTCCGAGCAGAAATGGCCCAGCGCGGGTTCACGATTCCAACGGGGACACACCCCATCGCGCCGATCATGTTGGGCGACGCAGCGCTCGCGGCGAAATTCGCTGAAGCCATGTTGGTGAAGGGCGTCTATGTAATCGGCTTCAGCTACCCGGTCGTGCCCCAGGGCAAAGCGCGCATCCGAACGCAAATCTCAGCCGCTCATACGCGCTCGGATTTGGAGTTCGCGATAGCAGCGTTCAGTGAAGTCAAGAAGGAGTTGGGGCTTTAAAAACGCGCGAGCGCCGATATGATTCCGGCGCTCACGTTTCAATCCTTTCGCTTCACGTGTCCCGGTGGCCATTCTCATGAGACGCTCAAACGCAGACGTGTTTTCGCTCGCGCCGTTCACGATGGCGGCGCTGACGATCAACATCATTCTCTTTATCATATCGGCGATGCAGTCGAAAAATATCATCGGCATGGACAGCAACGTCCTCGCCGCGCTGGGAGGCAGTCAACGCGAACGGTTGTGGCAAGGCGAATGGCTGCGTCTGATCGCGCCGATGTTTTTGCACGGCGGCCTCCTTCATATTTTGATGAACATGAATTACCTTTGGCGCGCCGGGAGCGACGCGGAGATTTATTTCGGAACGTCAAACTACGGTACGATTTATTTACTCAGCGGCATCTCCGGCTTTTGTTTAAGCCAGATTTTCGGAGGACACCTGGCCATTGGAGCGTCCGGAAGTTTGTGCGGAATCATGGGCGCGCATTTGGCTGTGCTGATTTTGAAATCACCCCGACCGATGCAAGCGTGGCGCAATTCAGCCGTCAAAGCAGAGGCATTCAATCTCCTCTTTTTGCTTGGCATCGGACTAACCGGTTTCATGCGAATGGACAACTGGGGGCACTTCGGCGGCATGGTGGCAGGGCTGTTTCTGGGTGCGTCCTTCGAACTGTGGAGTCAGCGCAGCCGGTTCGGACAACTCGGCGTCTTCGCGACGCTGATTGTCTGCGCCGTCTTGATTGCCGCTGCACGTTGGACCGTCTTCAACCCTACCTATCACATCTTCATGTCCGCCGTCGCGAAGGATGAAGACCGCAATCCAGTTGCACAAAAGTACCACGCCGAGGAAGCACGCAAATGGTCGCGTTCGTGGTCTTCGGCTAGCTTTCTCGGCGTGTTGAATGAAAGCCAGACGGAATCAATCCTGCGAAATCATACGTTGGGAAATTGGACCAGTGACGACGCGGTGAATCCGAGGATTCAAATGGCGACCATCATTCGCGCTTGCGATGATGGCGATTTGCCCGCGTCACTCAGGAAATTAATGCGGCTTGATCCGTCGCTACCGGTCGATGATGACAATTGAATTCCGCTCCGGCGCACGCATCAAATTAAACTCTCACGCGCACTTTCTGTGATCGCCACGACAGCAGGATGTTTCAGTTTCCGCTCCATTGAAATCGCGTAAAAACGCTCGCGAATAGTGGGCGCGTCTCCAATCTTCAAGACCTTGTATTGTCGGATCACTTCTTCGGCTACAATGCTCGGAGCCGGGAATGCGCCCAGGCCTGCTTGACCGTAAATTTTCATCAGCGCACTGTCATCAAATTCGCCCATGATCTGCGGCGTCACGCGGGCCTTTTCAAACCAATGATCAATCGATCGCCGCAAATCAGTGCCCAGTGATGGCAAGAGGACCGGAGCGTTTTCGAGCGATTGGGGAAACTTCCGCGCCAGTTTGCGGGCGAGCGTTGGATGCGCAAAAAATTCGATGCCGGATTCGCCCAAGAGATGATTGTAGATCCGGGCGCGCGCGCCACCGCTCGCGGGGGCGTCCGAGAGAACGACATCAAGCCGGTGCAAGGCCAACTCTGAGAGCAGCGTCGTGAGATTGTCTTCGATAAACACGAGGCGTATTTTGTCCGGCGATTTTGCGACCGGCTGAAGAAACCGGTGGACCAGCAACTTAGGCAATACATTCGCGACGCCTACTGTCAGCGTCAGTAATTTTGTTTGGTGTTGTCCTTTCAGCGCGCGCACCATTTCATTACCCAATGGGAAAATATCGCACGCATATGAATACGCGATTTGCCCGGTTTCGGTCAGTTCCAAGTGCCGTCCTCGCCGCTCGAACAAGGGCGCGCCAATTTGCTCTTCCAGCAGAGCAAGTTGCCCACTCACGGTGGACTGTGACACAAACAATTTCTGGCTTGCTTGCGTGACACTGCCTTCTTTGGCGACGATCCAGAAGTAGTACAGATGGTGATAGTTCAGTTCATTCATACCGTTTCCTCTGCTATCGGAAATACCGAATCCAGAATCAATTACTATCGTTTAGTCGAATCGGTGTCAAGAGCGTATATCTAGTGTGCGGCCAATGAGGCCGGATTCGAAACGCGACTCAAACGGGAGATCCGAACATGATCATTGCCATTCATGGGTTGAAGGGTGAGGCAGCACAGGACATGCCGACGCAATTGGAAAAGCGCGTGTATTACGAATTGGAGCGCTTCGCGAGCAATATCAAGCATGTGAGTGTACGACTTCGCGACGAGAACGGCCCTAAGGAGGGCGGGGCTGACAAGCATTGCCAGATTCAGTTGACGATGCGCGACGGCGTCCAGTTGGTTGTTGAGCAACGCAACTCCTGCTGGCTCGATGTGGTTGATGCGGCTGCGGTCAGTGCGAGCCGAACGATCGAGCGGATGGTGGAGCGCGACGGGCCATTCCGCCGCAGTGTCACGCGCAAGTCGTGATGCTATGTCATAAACCCGATAGAAAAAGTCAATCAAATCGTTCCATCGGATAAAACGATACCAGAATCCAAAACTATCGATTAGTCAGATAGTTGTCCAGCGCGTATAGTTCATGTGTGTCCAATGGGGAGCTGCACTTGAAACGTAATTCTTAAAGGAAGATCGAACATGATTATTGCAATTCACGGATTGAAGCGGGAAGCGGCGCAGGACATGCCGACACAATTGGAAAAGCGCGTGTATTACGAACTCGGACGCTTCGCGAGCTGCATCAAGCGGGTCAGTGTGCGGTTGCGTGATGTGAACGGTCCGAAGGGCGGAGTAGACAAGCATTGCCAGATTCAATTGACGTTGCGCGATGGTGGCCAGTTGGTTGTGGAACAACGTAACTCGTGCTGGATGGCTGTGGTTGATGCTGCGGCAGCAAATGCGAGCCGGACTGTCGCGCGGATCGTGGCGCGTGCCGGGCTCTCCCGCCGCAGTACCACTCGCACCCTTTGATGTCTGTGGTGTAATCCACACTTTACAATCAAGACAAATTGGCCCATCGCGAATCATTCGCGATGGCAGTTGAACGCAGTTGCTGAGCGCTTGCCACCTGCGGATCTGCTTTTGAGAACACTACCAAATAGAGGTGAACGATGAATGTCCCGACAATTGCCACGCCTGAAATGTGGGCGGGTTTTATGCTGTTTGTGCTGGGGATGCTAGCGCTGGATTTGGGCGTCTTTCACCGCAATGCACATACGGTCAGTTTCAAAGAGGCACTGGGTTGGACGGGAGTCTGGATAGCGCTCGCCGCCGTTTTCAATTTCGGGATTTACACGTGGTTCGGCGAAGCAAAAGCGCTCGAATTCGGCACCGGATACGTGATCGAAAAAGCACTCTCGATTGATAATATTTTCGTCATCGTGCTGATTTTCTCGTACTTCTCCGTTCCCGCCGAACACCAGCACCGAGTTCTGTTCTGGGGCATTCTTGGCGCGCTGGTGATGCGAGCGATATTCATTGGAGTAGGTGCGGCGCTTCTCGCTAAATTCCATTGGCTCATCTATGTTTTCGGCGGCTTCCTCGTCCTGACTGGCATCAAAATGTTAATCAAAGACGAGACGTCAAAACCGATGGATCAAACACCGGCGTACCGTTTTTTCAAGCGCTTAGTCCCAACTACAAGCACATACGATGGTGCTAAATTATTCACGCGCCAAAACGGAATTCGGATGGCGACGCCGTTGTTCATGGTGCTGCTCCTGGTTGAGTTCACGGACTTGATTTTCGCAGTCGATTCCATCCCGGCGATATTTGCCGTGACGAGTGATCCGTTCATTGTTTTCACGTCGAACATCTTCGCTTTGTTCGGACTGCGCTCGCTCTTTTTCCTGCTTGCAGGCAGCATGAATAAATTCCATTTCCTGAAGGTAGGCTTGGCGCTGGTTCTGGTTTTCGTCGGCGTGAAAATGTCGATCGCAGAGTTCTACAAAATCGACACGCTGTATTCGCTGCTCGTTGTTGCAATGTTGATTGGCACTTCTATCGCCGCTTCGTTAATGTGGCCTCAAGCTGAGACGAAGAGCGACGCAGATTCGCTTCAGCCACAGGCGAACCCTGTGCTATAATCCAGAATCAACGTGCTGGTAGAGTCATGAATTCGGGCGACGGTGATGTACCCGTCGTCCTAGAGAACAGAGAGAACTTCACGCCGTGTCCATCAATAAGCTCACCCAGAATCTACTCAGTGCTCCGATTCTGTTTTTTATGACTGGATTTTTGGCGCGGTTGATGAGAAGTGATTTGGAAGTGCCCTCTCCTCTTCCGAAATTGTTTTCGTTATTCCTGCTCACGGCGATTGGATTGAAAGGCGGTGTCGAGCTCAGCGACACGGGCTTTTCGCCACATATTCTATTGACGCTGGGCGCAGCAATGATGATGGCGCTCCTCGTGCCGTTCTGGGTGTTTGCGCTGATGCGGCGCAAATTTGATGTATCGAATTCCGCTGCGTTAGCCGCAACCTACGGCTCGGTCAGCGCCGTGACATTCATTACCGCCGGTGCGTTTCTGCAAAAGTTGCAGATACCCTTCGGCGGCCATGTCGTCGCGGCGTTGGCGTTGATGGAGTCACCTGCCATCATCGTCGGCGTATTCCTTGCTCGGCGGGCTGGAAAAAACGCGACGACTGAAAAGACACAGTGGTCGCAACTGCTTCATGAAGCCTGTTTCAACGGAAGCGTTTTCTTGTTGATGGCCAGTTTGGTGATCGGGCTCGTTCTTGGAGCGGAACGCACTGCTGACATCCAGCCGTTTTTCGGTGGGCTATTCAAGGGCATGCTCTGTCTGTTTCTACTCGACATGGGCATCGTGGCAGCTCGGCGCTCGCGCGATCTGCTCAGTGGCGGCGCGTTCTTGATTGTGGCCTCGGTCCTAATTCCACTCGTCAACGCGGCGATCGCGATCGTCATCGCAAAGGTGCTTGGCATGAGCGTAGGCGACGCACTCATGTTCACGGTGTTGTGCGCGAGCGCATCGTACATCGCTGTGCCTGCCGCGATGAGTCTGGCGCTGCCCGACGCGAATCCCAGCATTTACGTGTCGATGGCGCTCGCGCTGACGTTCCCATTTAATGTGCTGATCGGCATTCCATTGTATTTACAAATCATTCAATCACTGTGGAGCGCGTGAACATGGTTCCCGTTAAACGAGTCGAGATCATCACGTGCAGTGTGGAGATCGACAGCATTTTGAAAGCCATTCACGTCTCCGGAGCGACCGGCTACACGGAGGTGCGCGATGTGGCGGGTAGCGGTGAACGGGGCTTGCGGGACGGCGCTGATTTGAGCGATGCGTTTCGCAATACGATGATCGTGACCGCGTGTACTGCTGAGCAAGCCACGGTTCTCATCGATAAAATCCGCCCCATTTTAAAACGGCGCGGCGGCATGTGCCTGGTGTCCGATGCTCAGTGGATTATACATTAGACCCGACACGCCGAACGCGCCTGCAAGTCTCGTGAAATTTGAACTAGAGACTCCTTGCATTGTGGGCATACTTCCAGTTTCTTCGATGGCGGGAGTCATTCACAGGACCGAACAAGCGAGGCGAGATGCGGCGTGGCGTGGTGGCTGGGGTAAAAATTCTGGTGGCGGTGGGTTTGGTCGCGTTCGTCGTGCTCAGCGGCAAAATCGATTTCAACAATCTGACGCGGTTGTTCTCGTCGCCGGGATATTTCATCGCTGCGTTTGGAGTGCTGACACTTCAGACCGCCATTACTGCAATGCGTTTGAAGCGTTTGCTGCGTGTGCACGGGGACGATTTTCCGTTTTGGATGATGTTGAAAATCACGTACATCGGTGCGGCGTTTGATTTGGTCGCGACGACGTCTGTTGGCGGTGACGCCGTCAAAGCATTTTACGTTGCGCGCGAAATCCCTGAAGGTCGACGCACGGAGTCCGTGAGCGTGCTGTTCGTCGATCGGTTGATGGGACTGCTCGGACTGCTGTCGTTGACTCTTGTGGCAGCGGTTTGGAGCCTCAATTCACTATGGTCCGATGCGGCGGTTAAGCCGTATCTCATCGGGCTGCTGTGCGTCTGCGCGGCGCTGCTGATGGGCTCGTTCATATTATTTTCGCGCCGCCTCCACGATTGGAAGCCTTTGCGCTGGCTCATCGGCAAACTTCCGTTTGGACAGACCATCAATCGCGCCTATTCATCAATGCGGGCATTTCGTGAGCGCCCGGTGATTTTGCTAGAAGGTTGGGCGTGGGCGGTATCGGTGCATGTGTTGGGTTGCGTCGCGGGGTATTTGCTCGCGCGCGGATTAGGAATGCAATCTGCGGGCGGTGCACCTGCTGAATGGAGTCTGTTTTTTGTTGCGTTGATGATGTCGAATTTCGTCAGTTCGTTCGCACCGTTCGGCGGAATTGGGGCAGGGCAAGTGGCGTATACGTTTGTCTTCGAACGCGTCGCCCGGTTACTGGGAGGTGCGGATCTGGCGACGCTTATACAACTCGCGTTTGCTCTTGTGAAAGCCCCGGGATTGATTGCTTGGATCACTGCGAAAAAAGAGTCGCTTGCCGCCATAGAAAGCGCGACTCAGAAACCAGCTGCGCCTGATCCGTCGAATGCTGAGAATTAAAGAAGTTTCGTGACAATGTCCAACACGGATTTTGGGTCCGGACGATCCATCACGATCCCGGCGTAATGAGTCCATTGAACAATGCCTTCGCGGTCCACCAAGACGGTTGCGGGGATTGAGACTTTTTTGCCCATCTTTGACATGTTGGCTTGAAGCAAATTCAGAGCGGTGATGGACTGCGCGCCCGGGTCGCACACGACCTGACACGGTAGTGTCGCCTGGTTTCGTTTGCCGAGCAAGAGGACTTGAAGTTTGTCTGCCGAGATCGCGATGATGTCGCCGCCTTTGGCTTGCATCACCTCGCGCACCTTCGTCAGGCCTCGCAGTTCGTCCGTGCAGGACATGCACCAGAAGCCGCGAAAAAATACGAGCATCGCCGGGCCGTCGCCGATCAATTTTTGAATCGACGCTCTCGATCCATCTTCGAGTGTGATGTCGAAATCAGGCAGCGTATCGCCCACAGCCGGGCGACCATTTGCATATGGAATGCGGAGAACCAAAACGTACACAATCAGGAAGACGACGAACGAAGACAAGGCGATGAGTGCGAAAACTGTGTCGAAGGACAGCAGTGGCGAACCCGACGCGACAACCGAACCCACGGCAGTTCCAGCCGATAAAATATGGAGCAGCCAGACCGGCCACATGGTCCGCCGCAGCGCTGGGAACTTCAACACAAAACCGATGCTGATCCACGCCAGACATGCCAGCCCTGCTGAAAACAACATGATGAAGATCATCGCTCTGCCCCCGCCGATTCATCGCCGTTCATTCTCAAAGAATGAATGTTTTGATTTCAGAATTGTTATCACGGCCCCGCTTACTTCTGGCCAATTTGTTTTAACAATTCTTTGACTGCCGTATCGAGCTGACTGTCTTTGCCGGTGTAACTTTCGCCGATTGGGCGGATGACTTCGACATCGACGGGACGCGGGTGCATCTCCATCGGCTCGCCGCTGGATGTCGTGACTTTGATAAACGGGATACGCAGCTGCGAGCCGTCGATCAGCGTTTCGCTGGATGTAAACACGATCCATCCGCCGGTGGGTTCGCCGACGACTTTGCCGAGTTTCAAACTACGGTAACCCTCGGTGAAATCTTCGGCGTCCGAAAGCGAATGCTGGTTGCAGACGAGAATTGTTGGCGACTCCAATGCGCGTTGTCCAAGCACAGCTCGCGCGGTCGTGGAACGTTGTCCGCGTCCGGTCATATTCACATAAGACCGACGCGCGAGGATGTCAATCGCGTAAGCATTCACGAATCCACCGTTGTTGTTGCGGACGTCCACCACGACGCCTTCACGTGAATGATTTTCGGCGTCGAGATCGACGTTCAATTGCATCAGCGAATTCTCAGACATGTCGGTCATGTGAATATAGCCGAGCCGCCCGTTGCTGGCCTTCGCGACATACGCGCGCCGTTCCTCGACCCATTGGCGGTAGACCAATTGCTTTTCACTTGAGGAATTAATCGGTCGGATCGTGACTTCTCGCTTCGCTGCCGCCGTACCTTCTTTAGCTGCAGCCTCGACAATCAACACCACCCGGCGGTTCAGTTTGTACTGCATCAGCGCGTCCATGTTCGTGCGAGCACTGATTGCGATTCCATCCACCGCGAGAATTGTTTCGCCGACTTTGATTCCGGAACTATCGGCAGGTCCGTGATGGATGACTTCGGTGATGCGCAAGCGTCCGTTGGCTTCGTATTCCGCACGATCAAAGCGCACACCAGCAAGTCCTACTGCCGAATCGGTGCCGGATGATTTGTCGGAGATGCCCATGTGCGACGCGTTCAATTCGCCGAGCATCAAGGAAATCGTGCGGCGCAATTCGTCAGGCGTACGTGCTCCGGCGATGCGTGGCGCGTACTGAGTTCTCACAGCGGACCAATCGACTCCGTTGAATTTTTCATCGAAGAAATTATCGCGCAGAAAGGTCCATGCCTGATTGAAGACTTCGAATTTTTCGCGCGCGAAATCGACGTCCAATTCGATGTTGATGGGCAGTGTGCGAGGCGTGCGGGTATCGAGAGGGATCACGTTGATGCGACCGAGTTCGAGGTAGTAGACTTCTCGTCCATCGGGAGAAAAATGCGGTTCGGATTTATTGCCGGGCGTGGACGTCAATTGCTTCGCGACGGCGGTGTCGCGGCCGTTTTCGTCCAGTGTGTAGGTGTACAAATTGCGCTGACCGTTCGGGCCGGCGACAATGATCGCGGACTTTCCGTCGGGCGCGATGGTGACGCCGTGCGCGTCGACACCCGCTGGCAGTACATTGCCGCGTTGGCGGATGTTGTCGAACACGATCTCAACAGGCTTGATCGGCTGCTTTTTTACTTCGACGGGACGCACGATTTCTTTCGGTGCAGCGAACGGCCCTTCTTTTGGTGCGTCCGGTTTGGGTGCTTCATGCCCGGGCGTTGTTGTGGTGGATGGGACCGTTGTGGGTGGCTGAGCCGGGAAGGTGCGGATCATGCGCGGTGGTTCATCTTTGAACAATTCGCGGAACGGATCTTCTTTGAATTTGGTTTGGCGCGGACTCAAATCGACGCGAACAATTTGGCCGTTCTCAGTGCGCTGGTGTGAGTGGAATAGCAGGAACGTGCCTTCTGGACTCCACGCCAACGCGTTGCTAAACACGTTCGCCACAAAGCTGACTTGTTCGCTTTTTCCACCTTCGGCTGGGACAACACTGATGTTGCGAAACGATTTACTTGTCGGTGCCGTGTAGGCGATCCAGCGGCTGTCCGGCGACCACGCGAACGGGTGTTTGGAATTGAACGGCGGGCGGTCGAAATAGCCGGTGGCTACGACGCGGTCTTGTTTCGTTGCGAGGTCAAGCACGCGCAATTCTTTGCCACCGCGTTCGAAGGCAAGCAACTTGCCATCGGGTGAAAATGCAGGCTCGGCGTCGCCGGATTCGTCGCGGGTCAATTGCGTTTCTGTGTTGGTCAGGAAATCAAATTGAAAGATTCCAGGTGTGTTGGGGCGAGTCGAGACGTAGGCGATTTTCTTACTGTCGGGCGACCAGGCTGGACGTTCTTCGGTCGCTGTTGTGCGCGAGACACGTACGGCGTCGCCGCCATCGCGAGCGGATACGGCAAAGATTTCACCGTGCGCGACGAACGCTATTTTGCGACCGTCTGGAGAGAGTGCATATTCCTGAATCCGGTTCGACAAATTCAGATGCTCGATCATGGGGCCGGCAGCAGTGCCGCGCAGAACAACCGGCACTTCGCGAGACAAACCACTGGCCGTATCGAGCATCCAAATTCCGAAATTGCGTTCGAAGACAATTGTGGAACCGTCGAGTGATATGCGCGGCCAGAGCACTCGACCGTTTTCGAAATTGGTGACGGTGCGCGCTTGGCCATTGAGTGGCTTGACCCAAATATTTTGAGCACCACTGCGGTCGGACATGTAATACAGGCAGTTGCCCTCGGAGCTCCACATGGGCCACATTTCTTTTGCATGGCCGTCTGACACTTGTTGATACAGCGGAGTTGCTCCGTCCCGGCGAATCCAGATTTCGCACTCGTCCAAATGGCTATGGCCTTTGCGCCACCACTGGCTGGATGCGATGCCGCGCGCGGTGAACGCGAGTGCCGAACCGTCCGGAGAGGGCGCTGAAAAGAATTCATTGGCGTACCGATCCGCGCTGACCGCCATGGGAGAACCGCCGTCGGCGCTGACGCGAAACACGTCGTTCATCGATCCGATGTCCTGAGACGTGGACGAAAAATAAAGCCACTTGCCGTCGCGTGACCAGTTGTCGAGGTTGTCGTTGCTGTCGCTGTAGGTGATGCGTTTCAACTCGTTCGTTGCGAGTGTCAGAAGATAGATATCGCCGTTGCCCGTGCGCGTCGAAACGAATGCGAGGCGCTTGCCGTCGGGCGAAAACAGTGGGCGCGATTCAGTAGCCGGGTGCGACACGAGTAAGCGCGCTTCGCCACCCGTAGTGGGGACCGACCAGATATCGCCGCCGGAGACGAATGCGATTTCTTTGCGGTCCGGCGACAACGCGGGTTCGCTGTACGACCGCATGGCCTCGATGCTCGCAGATGCGACTCCATCGGCTGCGAAACTCTGAACGGTTGCGATACAAAAGGCGATAGTTGCGACACAACACACGGGATGTGAAAAACGTCGGACCATGCTGATACTCCTGAAAAAAATAAATCTTTCGACTCGATCAATAGTGGCTTGCGCGGATTAGCGCAACGTTCCGCCCGGGCCCGGACGCATCGCGCCTTTTTGTGCGGCTTGAGCGGCCATCTGACGTTGAAGTTCCTGAGCAATTACGGCGAAATGTTTCTTGAGATCGGTCAACACGCCGGTCAAGGCTTTGTGTTCGACGTCGGACAAATTGCCTTTGGTTTTCGCCAAGATGACAGCGAGCAATTGAATCGTGTATTGCGCGCCTTGGATGTCCATTTCAGCTTGGCCGGTGTATGGGTTTTCCAATTCACCCAATTGCATCAAGGCCTGTTGAGCGAGGCCGTCGATGAAATTCATGAAGATTTTAGTCTGCGCCATTTCGGCGGGAGATTGTTGCCGGGCCGGGGGCGCGTCGGTAATTTCCGGCGCTTCGCCTGTGGCGGCGCCTGATCCGTCAGAAGGCGCTTCTTCAGGTGCAGGGGCGGTGACTTCAGCAGCCGCAGCGACGGCTTCTTTTTCGGCGGCGGCTTTTTGAGCGGCGGCTTTTGCAGCGGCTTCTGCTCGCGCGGCGGCGGCGGCTTCGCGTTCTTTGCGCGCTTCTTCCTTCCAGCCGTCGTCCACCTTTTTAGGCGAGAATTTGAAAGCGGGAATGGCTTCTTTTTTGTCGTCGGAGAATGTGTCGTCGGGTCCGGCCATCGCGTGGTGTCCTCTAAGATGAGTTTGGTTCTGGTTCAACCTCTTTGAGAATACTCGAAGTGTTTCAGAATAAAAGTGTGGCTGCGGCTCGGGAGTGTATCGCGGGTACTGCACCAGACGTGCGGTGAGCCACTCAACGTTCCGCCAGACCTGTTTTTCTAAACGACAAATCGAAAACTCATTCTAAGATGCAATGCTCATAATGCTAAAAACTGGCGTTGCTTCTCGGAGGTGTTTCACGCAATGACGATTCGAACTCCCGGCATATTTTCCGGACTCGGCCGCACGCATGCGATCGTGTTGTTGATTTCCTATTTGGGCTGGGTCTTCGACATCATGGACATGTTTCTGTTGGTCCTGGTTAAAGACACTGCGATGAAGGAACTGGTCGGTGCGAATGCGACAGGTCCGAGCGCGAAAGACTGCGCCGCGTGGGCGGTGAGTTTGACGCTGATCGGTTGGTCGCTTGGCGGCCTGATCTTCGGCGTGATCACCGACAAATGGGGCCGGACGAAAACGATGGCGCTGACCATCGTGATTTATTCTCTCTTCACCGGCCTGTGCGGATGCGCTCAGACGTGGCAGCAATTCCTGATCTTCCGCTTCATCGCAGCGCTGGGTATCGGCGGCGAGTGGGCGGCGGGCGCATCGATTATCGCCGAAGCATTTCCGAAAACATCGCGAGCGTGGGGCGCGGGGATTTTACAATCGGCGTCCGGCGCGGGATTCTTCGCCGCAATTTTGCTCGAGCGCGCGGTCAGCGGAAACTGGCGTCACGCGTTTTATGCCGGGGCGATTCCAGCGGTATTGGCGCTGGTCGTGCGGCTCGGCATGAATGAGCCGGAGGCTTGGGTTGCCGCGCACAAAACCGACGACAACAAGTCCGGCCCGTTGCGCGAACTGTTCTCGAATCCCATTTTACTCCGCCGCATCATCGCCGCGACCGGACTCGCCTTCTTCGGCATCGCGGCGTATTGGTGCACGAACTTCGAAGCGACAAATTCGCTCGTGAATCTTTTGAAAAGCCAGAAGCTCGATCCCGCGTCGAGCGAGTTCAAAAACATGCGAACCCTCGGACTCTCCGTCATGACGCTGGGCAACATCGTCGGGTTTCTGACGTACATTCCGATCACCGAAAAAGTCGGACGAAAATGGGCCTTCGCGGTGTTCCATCTCGGTAGTCTGATTTCGATGCCGGTGGCATTTTTGTTTTCGAGCGACTACATGACGTGGCTGTGCCTGTTCTTTGTGGCCGGAGCGTTTACAAGCGGGATATACAGCGGCTACACGATCACATTCCCGGAGCTGTTCCCAACACGAGTGCGTGCAACAGGCGCGGGATTTTGCTACAACGTCAGCCGCGTGATCGCCGCGCCCGGCCCCGCGATCATGGTTGCGTTGCAAGGCGTACTCATCACGAGCTACGCGCTGACAGAAGCGCGATCGGTTGCACTTGCCGGGGCGATCATGGCCGGACTTTATTTCTTCGCAGCGTTGTTCATTCCATTGCTGCCCGAGACGCGCGGAATTAGTTTAGACGAATAGATTTCTTATTTTGGTTTCCATTTTTTAAAGGTTGCGGATATGAAACGAATTTGGGTGTGTCTCTTGAGTCTGATCATTGCGCTGGCGAACGCTGCTGAAAAGAAGATTGATCCCGCCTTGGTGCCGATTCAGGAAGCCCCGAATCTTCCGCGCGTGCTGCTGATCGGCGATTCGATTTCAATGGGCTACACGCTGCCGATTCGCGCGATGCTCAAAGGAAAAGCGAACGTCGTTCATCCGCCTGATAATTGTGGAGATTCGGGCAAGGGCGTGCAGTCACTGACAGCGTGGCTCGGCGACAAAAAGTGGGACGTGATACATGTCAATTTCGGTCTGCATGATCTGAAGTACCTCGATGAAACCGGTAAGCTCGTTGCACCTGACAAAGGCAAGCAGGTAAATCTACTGGATCAGTATGAGAAGAACCTGCGCGAGCTGGCTACTAAATTAAAGGCGACAGGCGCGAAAGTCATCTGGGCCAACACGACACCCGTGCCGGAAGGTTCGTCAGGGCGCGTCAAGGACAGCGAAGCCGCGTACAACGACACCGCTGCAAAAGTCATGAAAGAGAACGGAATCGAGATCGACGATCTGCATGCACTCGTCAAAGCAAAGCCGGAATTGCAGCTCCCGAAGAACGTCCACTTCAGCGCGGCGGGTTCCAAAGCACTCGCCGAGGAAGTGGTGAAGCATATCGAATCAGGGTTGAAGAAATAGCCAGTCTGAATTCGTTACATCGCAATCGTTAGAGCTATCGGACAAAACCCCCGTGCCAAGATGCGCCGCGCAGCCCGCCTCAAGCAGATTGGCGCGGGGGTTTTGTCCGGTAGCTCTTATTGTTTACTTTCGCTTCGGAACACCCGTCGGCGGCAGATCACCCGGAGCCACCGGGCCGACTCCATCCGCTGCCAACTCCCGCCGCAAATGTTCTCGAAGCGCCATGAATCGCTCGCGGTACGTCGTGCTTTTTGGTGCCAATCTCAGAGCGACTTGAAGGTTGTGCGTGGCGTCACGGTAGTCGCCACGCACTGCGCATATCTCACCTTTCGTCGCGTACAAATACGCTTGATCGGGATCGATTTTGATCGCCTGATCAATCAACTTCTCGGCCTTCTTCGGATCGTACACCCCTGCCGCATGCCGGTCGCGAATTTTGACGAACGCCAGATTATTCATCGCGCGGACACATTGCGGATCGATCTCAAGCGCGTGGCGGTAGCAACTATCGGCCTCCTCGTATTTCTTCAGCATTTCGTTCGCGTAACCCGAATTGATGTGCGCGGAAATATTCTTTGGATCAAGCGCGAGTGCGCGTTCTGCGTCCGTGAGAGCCTCGTCGTATCGTGCCTCGCGCGCGAGAAATCCGGAGCGCGCCGACAGAAACGCGGAGACCACCTGCCGGTCGCTCATGGGGCGCAGATACTCACCGGACGCCTCGGCCTTCGCGTCAAAACGCCGCCACTTGCGGTAAAAATCATCGTCGAGTTTGCCCCAGTTATCAGGCGTGGGACGGGTCACGTCGAAGTTCAGCGGAACGTCGCGCGTCTTGCCTTTCACGCTGCGACTTCCGCGCAGAAAAAAATGGCCGGGGCATTGCGCACCGTTCAGCGGAGCCCCCATTCGGCGCGCGACCGCGAGTGCTGAAATGCCAATCGACAGGCAGTTGCCGTGGTGCTGAAACACCGCCTGGCTCAAATCAAAATCCTCAGCCTTTTCGTCATGCGTCGGCTCGGACGGCTTGCGGTTCAAAACGATGTCATAGAGCGCATCCATATAGTCTGCCGCCTGCGGATTCTCGGGCAATTGCTCTTTCGCGCGCGCGGCCAGTTTATCGATGCGCTTCAACGTCGCCCCAGCCGGCACGCTGAGCTCAAACCCCTTTTCACTTCCCAGCGCGAGGATGGTTTCAGCGAGGTCGAATTGCTCGTCTGGCAGTTCAATCAATTCCTTAAACGTCCGTATGACCCGCTCCGGAGCAGGCGATTTTTCCGCGTCGATCTCCGGTGCCGGGAGCGCTTTTGAAGATTTTGCCCCAGGACCATTTTGTTTCAAATCAACGACTGAGCCAAGCGATTCGTTGTCGGTCCGTGAATCGAATTGCCGAGCAGGTTGGCTCGTGATCGTGCGCTGCGGACTATCAAGCGGAACGGTTTCCGCTGGCGGCGCGTTGTTCGGTGGCGCATCTAGCGGAACGACTGTCGCAGGAACGGTTGCGCGATCTTCGGTGCCATTTTTCAGAGGGGTGACCGCTGGCTTCGGCGGTGAAATCACGTCAGTTTTTTCTTCGGCGTCACAAGTGGACGAAAGCGTCGCGATAATAAAAAACGCCGCGATCAAAACGCAGCGTTTCATAAATTGGGTTGGCTTCGCTTGCTGAATCACTCGATCACCTTGTAACGAACCAGACACATTAGTTGGAAGCGAACGTCACGCCTTCAGCGTTCTTGGTCCACCATTCGCGCCAAGCAGCCTGATCAGCGCCAGGAACTTCACCTTTAAAACTCGTATGATTCGTGACAATGTCGGTGAGCAATTCAGCGGCGACTTCCGCAACTGTGCGCTGGCGCGGCAATCGGCCCGCATCGGCTTTCGTGTGCCCGCCCAAATTGTAGGCGGCATCGCTGCTGCTCAACGCTTCAATCAAAAACGGAACCGAGGCTTTGCCGGACTGCGTCAAAAGCGTCTGCGCATCCTGCCACGACGCCGTGCTCAACTGCGCGATAGCAATCTTCAAACGGTCATTCAAATCGCTCGCAACGGCAGCAACTGCGACGGGTTTTTCAGCGCTCGGAGTCGCCGCGCTTACCGTTGCCGTTTCGCAAACACACGGGCAATTCTTGGACGAACTGCGACCGAAAATTCCGGGTGACGGTGATTTGTCCGTCGAGGCGTCGTAGGTCACACCCTTCACGGATGTCTCAACTTCAACATCGGAAACACTCTTGTAATAGGGCGTTTCGGCAGCATGCAATCCTGATACTGCGAGCACACTTGAAACCACCGCGACGGCCAACGTTTGCAACCGGATTGTCATAACCATCCCCTGTAAATTACGCCTGAAAATAACTGAGACATGTTGGCTTGAAGCACCCTGCATGTCAAGCCGATATCCTCATTATCGGTCGAATTTACTCACGTCCGCTTAAAATTTACCGCGCCCGATCACGTCCCGGCTCCCGAGTAGCGTTTCAATCCGGCGCGCCACGTCAGAATGCCTATCCCCAAGCAGACGATTCCGGCAACCGGCGAGAGCAAACTATAGACGCGAAACGATTCACAGTTCTCCAAGAACCCGGACGCCGGATAGAACGCCGCGAACCCAAACGGAATTACCCACGTCAGCAAAATCTGGATGATGGGCTTGTAGATCGTCAACGGCAATTGAGCGAAGTTCAACAGATTATATACCGGCGGCAGAATACTCAGCCGGTCCTGCGACCAAAACGAAAGCGAAATGAGCACGAGGAACACGCCCGTCAGGACGCACCATGCTCCGAAAATCAGCACGGCCATCTGCACAAGCACGACAACTGAAAAGTGCGTTCCCAAATGCGGCCATGCGTAAGCAATTACGGCCACGCCGAGCCCTAAATCCGAAATAAAATCGAAGCCGATGCCTTCCATGATCAGTTGAAAGAGCGACGACAACGGACGCATCAACAGCCGATCCATCTCCCCGCCGACCAGGTACTTGTCCGAGAACTGATAGAAGTTCATCGCAAACGCACTGAACAACCCCATCGGCAGCAGCGAGAATCCGAAGATAAAGAAGACTTCGTAATCGTTCCACACGCGCCCATCACGGTCTCGCATCGCGTGAAATTTCTGGAAGAGCAACTGCAGCGTCAGTAACTTCGTGTACTGCATCGCCAGCACCGCCAGGCATTCGACAAAAAAATCGAGACGATACTCCATGTTCATCTTCAACGCTTGCGCGCAGTAATGAAAAGCAATGCGAGTATGAAGGGAGATGCGGTTGAGCATGGGGTGGTTAGGGGATGACCTCGGTGATGATATTTAAATACCTTGATCTGGTTTAAGGTCGAATTGTTTAGCGATATATTCAAGTACCGCAGCAGCGTCCTCGCGCTTCACACCTTCAAAGGCGTCAACGAATTGGTCTATCGAGTAATTGTCTTGAAGATAGTCGAACAGCGTCGTAACGGGTACTCGCGTATTGTAAAAACACGGCGTACCGCCCATTCGCTCAGGATCGCTCCAGACAGGTAGATCATCAGGCCAATTCTTCATAAGTTAGCTCCTTTATGAAATGATTTCGTATGCGCCGGGTTGAATAAGTGAAATTCGAATTTGAATTTCAGGTACGTAAAGCGGCATCTTCCTCAATAAATTCGTAGGCAACTCAATGATCGCTATCTTTCGACTCGTTAAATTCTGTTGGTACCGCAGATTCTTGTCAGACGTAATCATGATGTCAAACCCAGCCTTTTCCGCAGCCTCCAGCAGCTTGCCATTCTTGAGTTCATCCCATCCTAAATAACCGGCAGAAAACACATCGCAATTCGACAGCATCGTGCGGAGCGGGACGGGTACGCAGTGGTCCAATAAGATTTGCTTCATGCTGGCTTGAAGTCGAATTGCTTTGCCGCGAATTTGAGCAAGGCATTTGCATCTTGATGCTTTACGCCTTCAAACGCGTCCAAAAATTCGTTGAGATTCACCCCATCTTCCAAGTTCCGAAACAGCGCCTCAACCGGTACCCGCGTCTTATTAAAACACGGCGTCCCACCCAATCGCTCAGGATCGCTCCACACCGGCAAATCATCAGGCCACGTTTTCATCGCAAGCACTCCTTCTTATGCCACATTCACCGCTTCTCGTTCCCAAACATGCACATGTGCACGGTGCTCGCCCCTTTCCGACCACAACATATAGTGTTTCCACGTTGATAACCGATGTTTATCACTCTCCGACGGCAACCGACCCCATCACAAGCTCGTTCCCACTCCCACACAATCACCATGTGCATCCTTCACAACCTACTCAACAACGCTCGTTCGTCGCCACTTCTCCCTATATTATACAACGTTTCCTGCCATCGGTTTTCAATCAAAATCCTATAAATAGCCATCAACAAGAGAACTTTTTCGATCACCCCTGCTATTGTTTGCTCGTCTCGATCCGCTGCGAAAGAGCTATAGGATGTTGGCTAAAAGCGAAAATGCCTTCTTCGTCCTTATGATAAGCCGTTTATGGAATATATAGTCTGCCCGTCCCACGACGCAGTTCAATGTCCACCAGATGCTCGAATAAAGAATCAATAACGTGCAGCGCGTATTCCTTGCTCCGCGAAATCTTATTCGGATTTGAAATCGTCAGCACGGGCATGGCTGAGACGGAATCCTTCCGGGCAATCATCGAACCGAGTGAATTGGGTCCGTCCTGATTGCGATTGGCTGTGATCAGAATCGCGTCCCGCGCTCGGAGTGCTTCCCAAATCACGTTATCCTGCGCATCCCGAGTCAATCCCAAATCAGCAAATGATCGTGTCACACAACCCAGTTCATGCCAATAATACGCCCATTCCGTTGTTCGTATGAGCATTTCAAGGGAACGAAAATGCCCCTGAATATTCACATCAGGAACAAGTTCAAGCATGCACGACCTCGACGTGCTTTAGTGCTTTTTCTGCCGCCTGTATTTTCTGCCTTGTCGCCGCCATCATCGCGCGGATTTCCGGGGGATTGCCCTGGTCATCGCGCGCGATCATCTTCGCATAGTCACGCATCACCACATCGCGGTGGGAATCAATGTAGGCTTCCGCCGCTTCGATTTGTTCCACAGTGACATCGAACAAATTGGCGATCCAATCCGTAGTGAATTCGCCCCGGTAATCGAGTACATCGTAGACGGTAATGCGCGTCCCTTTGATTTCAGGGCCGCGCCCCCGGTCATGAATTTCAGCATCCATAATCTTCCCGGCTCCATTCCTAACCTAACTATAGCCTTTTACACGGTCGGGCTCAATCCTTATTTCATCCCCCCAACGTCTCCAACCGTCGCCGCACACGCAGCCACATAAAATGACACATTCCCAACATCACCACCGTCCACACAGTCTGTATCATCAATTCATTCCGCAGTGACTCCCCCGTCACGCGCCCCAAGTAAACTTGCAGCGGCGTATACGACATGCCCTTAAACGGCAGCCATTGAAATATCCGTTCCAGCCTCTCGGGTAAATACGAGAGCGGAAATAATAGACCTGACAGAAACTGCAGCAGCATGAACTTCGCCCACAAGAACCCTTGAATTTTCTCAGTCCACGCCGCAATCAATCCTGTCAGAAAGTTTATCGCAAAGAAGATATGAAACGCGAGAACCATGCTGTACACAAAACACACCGCAGCCAACGCGTTGGCAGGCGCTGCAATATTGAAGACAAAAAGTGCCAGCGCCAAAACAGGCAGCGCCATAAAGATCGCCCGAAAGCCCGCTTCACCCAAAGCCGATCCGTAGAATTGTAGAAACAGCGAGACCGGCCGCAGTAAATCCGAATTGATCTCACCCTTATTAATACGAGCCGCAAGAATATTGTCCGCGTTCGAAAAATAAGCGCTGCGCATGATCCACCCCACGCTCACATACGTGCTCATCTCAGCCAGCGTGTACCCCGCCCGAGACTCCCCAGCTGGAACATCCGCATACAACGCTTCCCACAAATAATAGTTCACCGCGACATACGTCATGTAATTCAAAACACCCACGACATAACGCACCCGATGCGCCAGCATGATCAGAAAACTCGACCGCGCAAACTCCACCATCAAGCTGTACTTGTGACCCAGCCCAAATGTCGGCGCGCGCGTTTCAATCGGTGTGGCCAGCTGCATATCAGTACCTTAGTTTTCTCTTTTCTTTCTTAGCCGTTCTTTGCATCTTTGCGCCTCTGCGAGAGACAATCAACTCCCGCCATAAATCTTGCTGACAATATGCTCAATCCCCGGCTCATCGATCTTAATATCCTCAATCTCCTGACCAAATGTATCCAACACCGCGCGAATCACATCCGTCCGAGGCGGCGCAGTCTTACTCAAAATCGCAGTCAAAGACGCCCCGTCCGCTTTCCATGTCACACCCTCGACCGGCAAGCCCACAGGCGTCCAATCTTTCTTGAACTCGTGCGCGAGAGCAAACGTCAGTTGCGCAAAGTCCGTCGCCTTTTCGCGCAGAGCATCCAGCGTTCCATCAAAAACCTGTTTGCCTTTATCGATGATGAACACGCGTGAGCACAGTTCCTCAATGTCACGCAAATCGTGCGTCGTCAAAATCACCGTCACGCCGCGTTCCTTATTGATGCGTTTGACGAATTCGCGAATCGATTGCTTCACCGCGACATCCAGTCCAATCGTCGGCTCATCCAGGAACACGATCTTCGGATTGTGGATCAACGACGCCGCTAATTCGCAGCGCATTTTCTGCCCCAGCGACAATTTGCGAGCAGGCGTTTTTAAAAAGTCTTTGAGCTTCAACACGTCTTCGAATTCAGCCATCCGCGCCGTGAATTCAGCCTGCCCGACGCCATAAATTCGGCCGAGCAACCGCAGCGATTCACCCGCCGCAAGGTCCCACCACAATTGAGACCGCTGACCAAAAACCGCACCGATATTGCGCACATGCGCTTCACGATCCTGCACCGGAATTCGCCCATCGACAACGATGCTCCCCGACGTCGGATACAGCACGCCGCACAGCATTTTAATCGTGGTCGATTTGCCCGCCCCATTCGCGCCGATGTACCCAACCATCTCGCCGCGTTCAATATCAAACGAAATATCGTCCACAGCGCGAAGCGTTTTGTAATCGCGCTTAAACAAATCCAACACCGCCCCACGCAACCCTTCGCGCCGGTCGTAGGTCTTATATTCTTTTACCAGATTTTTGACAGAGATCAGAGCCATGCGCCGAATTATACCCACTGCCAGCAAAATGAAAAATGAAGAGCAGCGAGATAAGGCAATGAGCGCATCACCAGACTTGCGCCGCTGTTCCCCTCTCCCCTAAAGCATCGGTATCTACACAAATGGCTGTTAGCAGTTTGCCCCAATGGGGCAGCATGATATAGCCCAGGGCGAAGCCCTGGGAATCGATGCAAGAATGGTTGAAGCCCTGAAAGGGCGACATAAACCGCTCTCTGCTACAACTCATTCTCTATCGATTGCTCAACGAGCTACGGTAGATTCTTCCGCCCAGCAATGTTCCCCAAGTCCGATTTTCCGCTCAATTTGTAATCAACGGGAGCCAGCATTTGGTACGGCGATCCGTCCAACAAAATCGCCACTTGAATATTGCGCGGAGCCGTTTTTCCATTGCCCACATCAGTCGCCTGAGCGCTGATACCTTCCGTGTCGAACCCGTTCGCGACCATGTTCTTCGTGCTGTAGGTCACGGTGACCGTCGCCGCTTCTCCGCCCACCGTCGTCACACCCTTTTTCACTTTCGTCGTCAATTTCAAACTCTTCAACACCGCCGGCGTTCCTGGGACCGCGCCTTTGCCGTTCTTGTCCAACGTCGTCATCACAACGATATTGCCAATGCCAATGTAGAATTCGTGCGGCTGTCCAACGGTGAATCCGGCGGGCAATTTGATCGAACCACTGAACGTCACCAAATCAGCCTTCAATGCATTGAACGCAAATTTGCCTTTGAGCGATTTCATCACGATACCCGTGTCGGCAGGAGCAGCCGCCATCAACACTTTCGGATCGTAATTCGCAACGTTCGGCGGGAAGTCGCCAGTTTCTTTGGAACTCAAAGGAAGCGTAATGCGCGCCTTGCCGGCGAGCACATTTGTGTTCTTGATGTTGGCCAACGTCTTGGCCACATAAATACCGCGCGTCGAGTAATTATGAACAGGCAAGTTGCCGGTTGATTTGCGCCCGGACGTATCGCCCCAATCCGTTGTGAGATCGTAATTGGACGTGCGCACCAGCGTCAAATTCGCGTCGTTAATCGCAAGCTGAATCACGCCGCCTTCGCTGTTGATGACCTGCTGGCTCAACCCGCCCATCGGCACCGTGACCGGCGTCACGATAGGATCACCCCCTTGCAGCGTATTCGGTATTCCCGTTCCACCCGAATCCGGTTGAGGCAGTAATTGCAAAATCGTCTGCGTCACAGGCGTGGCAATGATACGGTCGGTCACACTCAGCGTCACCGTTGTGTCGAGCATGCGCGGGTCATAGTCATGCGACACAGTCACGAATGTCCCTTGCGGAAACGAACCGCTCACTAGCGCAGTCCCATCACCCCAATCAAACGTATAGTCCAACGTGGCGGTATCCGTGTCAGTCGCCGTAAATGTGTAGAACACCGTCTGCCCTGGAAAATTCGGATTCTGGTCGCTCTTCAGCGCCGGGACCACCGGCACTTCATTCGGCGCACCCGACGTCACGCTGATCGTATGTATGCTGTCAACGCTCGTGTTGTAGCGCGTCGTCCCACTGTACGTCGTGGTCACCGCATAATTGCCAATAGCCGTATTTCCGGGAATCGTCACTTGAACCGACGCTGTTCCGCCCACCACAGTTCCCGAGTTCACAGTGCCAAACGTCGTCTGGAAATTCACCGTCCCTTCGTTCACATTCCCATGCGAATTCACGGCCGCGTTCAGCGTCACGCTCTGATCCGAGGCGCTAAATACAAAATTCGCCGGGTACAGTGTAGTGACGGTCGTGGACTTCGTGACGGTCAGCGTGTGCGTGTTGTCCATACTTGCCCCAAGTGTCGGTCCGCCCGCATACGCGGCGAAAATCATATACGTTCCGACTTCTTGTCCGGCGGGGACTAAAAAATTGACTGCCGCCACTCCATTGGAAAGACCATTCGCTGGTGAAGGATTTCCAATCGTGTTACCATTCTGCATGATTGTAAACACCACGTTTCCTTCGTTCGCAGTTCCTCCCGATGTCGGAGTAACAGTTGCAAGGAGCCAAACGCTACGCGCATTGGAACTGAATTCGACCGCAGCATCGTCGGCTGTCGTTACGGTCATCCCAGGCGTAATCGTTAGCGTCTGCGTCGAGTCGATGATGCCTGCAAAATTCGTCGAGCCGCTGTAACTCGCTCGGATCGTATACACCTTCGCCGCAGTCCCGCCTGGTACCGAATAGGAAACGGATGCGCCGCCTTGCACCACGGTCGACGAAACGACAGGCCCACCAATCGGTGTCGCTCCATCTAAAATTTGAAACGAAATCGTCCCCGCATTAAGCGCCCCGGCCGATGACGAAGCTGTGGCACTAAGCGTCACGTTCTGTGACGCACCGCTATAAACAACGCTCGCAGGTGTCGTGGCAAGGGTCGTCGTCGCTGGCGAAATCGTCAGCGTATGCGTCGAATCGCTGCTGATATCAAAACTGTTCGTGTGTCCGTACGTCGCGACAATCGTATACGTCTTGCTCGACAGCGCTGCGGGTATCGGATACAGCGCCGTCGCCGAATTAGACGTCACCGTCCCCGACACAATCGGCGAGCCGACAGGATTCGCGCCGTCCATCACTTGAAACGTCACGTCACCATCATTGACCGTACCGCTGCTCGGCGTCAATGTCGCGGAGATCGAAATGCTCTGCGCGTTCGCACTGTATTGCGAAAACGCATTGGTGACCGTCGTGGTCGTCGTCGGCAAATTCAGTTGCGTCACGACAACAGTGAACGACTTCTGCGTCGTCCCGTCCTGAGCTGTCACAATCACAGGAATGGGTGTTGTCGACGAAAGCGCGATCGGAGCGCTTGCCACACCGGACGCCGTCGTGACACCGTTGATCGTCAGCGTCGCGTTGGAATCAGTCAGGAATGCAGTCAACGCGACTGATGTCAGCGTCTGCGGTACAAAGACACTATAGCTCGGAGTGGCATTGTTGAACGCCGGACTCAACACCCCCCGGCTGATCGTCAAATTCGTCAAAGTCGCATCATTGTTCGGCGTGGTGAAAGTCTGATCCCCACCGTTCGTCGTGCCCTGAGAATTGACGCCGACTGCGCGGTAATGATAGAGCGTATTCGGCAAAAGCCCCGACACAGTCGCAAGCACGGATGTCGTCACACTGCCGGTAAGCGGACTCGGCGTGGCACCCATATTCTGCCCGTAACCGATGCTCGTGCCGTAGTCGAACGAGATCGTCGTGCTCGCTCCGTTGGCGTTCACCGTCCCGTTCAACGTCGCACCCGTAGCACCTACCGCCGTCGCAGGCTGCGTCGTGACCGTCGGAGCGCCCAACGCTGTCAACACCAAATCATTGCCGTCGCCACCACTATAGTTCGCTACGAATGTATATGTCACAGCGTTGAAGTCAGCCGTAATCGTTCCGCCCGGCGCCAGATTGGAGAACGTTCCATTGATCGGATTCGCCGATGTGTTGTCAATGATTTTGATCTGCGCCCCCTGCGCAGGCATGGCGTTCAACGTGAGCACCACATTCTTTCCGCTCGCGTTGAATCCCTGCGTTCGCAAACTAATGTCGGCCAGCGCTTGCCCCACCACCACGCCACCCGTTCCGGGAAACAACATCACGAGCCCCCCATTGCCGTTCAACACGATGCCGCCAGTATCCAAACTGATCTTTGCGGAACTCGTAGGATCCTGTTTGACTTCAATCCCCGCTCCCGGCGTGGTGGCCGGAGTGGCCGTGACAAACCGAATGTCGCCGGTATACAACGAATCCGTACTCCCGAACCGAATCTTGCCGCTCGCGTTGGTCACGAGACGAGCCAATTCGATATCCGTCAAATTGACTCCAGTCACAGCATTGTTCGCTCCACCGATGCTCATCGGACGCGTCAATACCGACGATTGAATGCCGATCGTCGTGGTCGACGTGTTGCCCACACTCGATGTCCCACTAATCTCAATATCCGCCCCGATCAACGTCAAATCACCGCCGAGGATCGATGACGTGCCTGCGATTTGCAATGTTCCAACGCCGTCGTCGCCGTTCGTGTTGAAGTCCACATCCGCAGCCAGTTGAACTCCGAGAACGGCACTGATCGTACAGTCCGTTACCGTCACGTTCCCTTTCGCTTGCAGCGTGATTCCAGAACTAGTTCCATTGGCGATCACGCTCGCGCCAGTCATCACTGTGAGGTTGCCGCCTGAGCTTGCGTCCATCGAGATGTTTGCACCAGAGAACGTGGTCATGCCACTAAAGTTAATCGCGCTACCGGCGTTTTGAAGTGCTATCGACATCGACGTGACATACTGATTTGCCGTACTGTTGACAAAATTTACCGTCGAGCCGGTCTGCGCTGCGTCAGTGATTGTCATCCCACCGAAGAACGCTGTCCGCCCACTGACAGTGACGGTGAGCACCGGTGTCCCGTTGCCCGTCACGTTCGACGTATCAGTTCCAAACCAGATTCCTTTCGTTAACATCAACGTATACGTCGTCGGTTGTGCCATAATGGAAATTGTTTCGTTTGACGCCGCGAAACTCATATCCAACGTCGAACTGTTATCGACGAACTGAGCACTGCCCGTCGTGAACGTTGTATCGCTACCAAACGTCGTGCCCGCTGTGTTCGTCGCAACGACCCGGACATGATACAGCGTCCCAGGTAGAAGCCCCGACACGCTCACATTCACCGGCGTCGGCGTCGTGCCCGTCACCGGTCCAGCCGCAAAACCCGCAGTCTGGCCATAACCCGTTGTCAGACCATATTGAAACGACACATTCGTATTCAACCCATTCGCCGTAATGCTGCCGTTGAATGTCGCAGCCACAGTCGAAATCGCAGATGTCGCCTGCGTCACAGCAGTCGGAGGGCCCACCGACGTCAACACCAAATCATTGCCATCGCCGCCACTATAATTAGCGACAAACGTGTACGTCGTCGCACTGAACATGGCCGTAATCGTCCCGCCCTGACCCAGCGACGCAAAGTTCCCAGTGATGGGATTTCCCGATGTGTTATCAATAATTTTGATCTGCCCACCAATCTTGGGCGCTTGGCTCAACGTCAGCGTCAATTTCTGACCCGTGCAATTGTACCCCTGCGTCCGCAAGCTCGTATCCACACCCGCTTGTCCAACAAAAATTCCACCCGTCCCCGGCCCGAGCGTCACGGGCCCGTTGATATTATCTAAAGCAATTCCGCCTGTATCAAGATGAATCGCGCCAGCTCCACCGGCAGCTTGAGTAACTTGCACCCCAGCCCCAAACGCTGTGGCCGGAATGGCCGTTTCAAAACGAATGTCGCCGGTCTGCGTCGGGTCGCCAAACGTGATCGAACCGACGACGGCTGACGTCGTGAGTGCGACGAGTTCTGAGTCTGTCAAATTGATCCCCGCCACTGCATTGTTGGTTCCACCGATGCTCATCGGTCGCGATACGACTGAGGACTGGATTTTTAACGCTGTCGTCGACCCTGATCCGACCGTGGCTCCCGACAAAATATCAATATCTGCGCCGCGCAACGTAATATTCGTCGCCATCACACTAGCCGAGGCATTGAGAGTCAGTATCCCAACGCCGTTGTCGCCATTCCCGTTCGCAAGCGTATCGGCGGCAAGGGTCACATTGGTGCCGTTGACCGACGCAAAACTTCCCATCGTCAGTGCACCAGTCGCTTGCAACGTCACCGAATTGCCACTACTCACAGATGCGCTGGTCGCGACCGTCAGCGTCCCGTTGGCGTTCGCCGTCAAAAATGCCGGAGCTGAAAACGCAGTCGTGCCGTTGAAGTTGATCGCACATCCCGTCGAATTCAAATTGACAAAGATGGAATTAAAATAATTGTTGGTGAGACTGGTCGCAAAGTTCACCGTCTGAGTTGGAAACGTTCCGTCCACAACATTAATGCCGGTCGTGAACGCAGACGTGCCAGCAGACGTGACCGTCAGCGTCGCCGTGCCATTGCCCGTGACATTGGAACTGTTCGTCCCGGTCCACGTGCCGCTCTGGAGCACAAACGTATACGAGCTTCCGAGCGACGTAATCGTCACCGTCCGCCCAGCGCTGTCGAACGCGAGGTTCAACGTGGACCCGCTCTCGCTAAACGTCGCTCCGGCAGCGAACGCATACTGACTCCACAGACTCATGATCAAGCCGAAAGCCAACAGGCAGCCACCCCGTTTCATCCCACTCCCGAATTGCGGACGTTTCGAAATAGTCGTTTCGATGTTCTGTTTCATGGCGATCCTTGATGAGAGTTGAATCCAGCCGCCGAAGCAGCGCAAGTCCATGCTGGCCTGTCTCTCGGGCCTGCACGATTGCCCGGCCTGTGCCCGAATCAAACGACGATTCCTCACAGAACTACCGTGACACTCAAGACGTTTCATTTTACTTTAAATGACGCCGATTTCAGAAATAATCGATATTAAAGTTGAGCGAAAAATGAAGAGCACAGGTGAATCCGTCGAATTGTAAAATCAACATAGTACCGCTCCTCCACATCATTCCACCTGCACTTGATCAACATTCCCCTGTCATCCATGATATACAATGATCCGTAGCGATTTTGTAAAGAAGTTTTACCGCCCCAGTGCGTCTACTCCTCTGCTCTTCGACGCAGCACCATCGTCCCGGCCCGAATTACACATATAAGGAGTCTTCCCCTCATGCCACACCGCCCGATCATCGCCGGGTCATTGCTGCTCGCTGTCATGCTCTCACACTGCGCCGCCCGCGCAGAAACGCCCGCCGAACGTGCCGCCAAATCCGCAACAATCAGCGAACTGCGCGGCCATCGCGTCCTGCGTTTGACCGGCAACGACATCACCGAACGCGGCTTCGCTCAAGGCTATCTCCTCGCGCAGGAATTAATCCTCGAACTCGAATCCGCTATTCAAAGCCTGCCGGGCGTCTCCGTCGAACAATACAACAACCATTTTATTCCCTGGTCCAAATCCAATTTCGCCTGGGACGCCGACGCAGTCGCCGAGATGGACGGCGTCTACGCCGGCATGCTCGCGCGACTCGGAACCGACGGACTCAAATCAAAAGTCATTGGCCGCGTCTTGACCCGTGATGATGTCTCCGGCATCAACGCCCTCGCCGATTATTTCGGCCCCGCCTGCTCAGCCTTTTGCGCATGGGGCGACCGCTCCGTGGACGGCAAAGTGCTCCACGGCCGCACCCTCGATTTCCCCATCGGATCAGACGCGGTCGCCGCTCAAATTCTGATTGTCAGTGACGCGCTGCCCGAACGCGGAGCCACCCAACCCGCGCGCAAAGCCTACGTCGCAGTCGGCTGGCCCGGCATGGTGACGCAATACACCGGCATGAATTCCGACGGCGTCGTCGTCTGCATCCACGACGGCTACAACGTGCGAGGCAAAACCTGGCACGGCGACGGCTCCAAAAACGCCGGCTTCCTCGCGCGCGGCTTGCTCCTTCGCCGCATGTTGGAAACCGTCGATCTGTCAACCGGCGACCCCACATCCTCAGCTGCCAAACTTGCCGCATCGCAACCGATTTCGTGCGGCAATCTCTTCCATCTATCGTGGCCCGGAGCCGCCGCAAAAAAATCAGGCCTCGCCCCCAGCGCCGTCCTCGAATTCGACGCCACCGGTCGAGACGTGACCATCCGTCGCCCCGAAAATCCAGGCTACATCATACTCACCAATCACTTCTGCCTGCTGAACAACCCAACCGCCTGCGCCCGCTGCACACACATCTCCGACGGCCTCGAACTACTCGAAAAAGCCCAACGCCCCGTAGGCCTCTCCGAAGCCCGCAAACTCCTGAAATCCGCCGAACAACCCGTCGCCGCCCACTCCGTCTATTTCTACCCCGACACGCTGGAATTCCACGTCGCCCTCACCAAGCGCAACGTCATGTCCCCCAGCGTCGTCCCAACCAAATTCACATTCGAAGAATTGTTCGCCAAAAAGTAAAACAAGAGCCGCGCACGTAAGTAAGCGGCAAAGTCCAACGCAATCTATTCAACCCTTGCCGCGTACGATGTAATACACCCCCATGCCTGGGTGCATCACCGGACTTGCGGTAGACTTTCCCCCTCTCCCCTTGAGGGAGAGGGCCGACGAGCCTGCCGTTCGGCTCGCGGGGTGAGGGGTAAACGTTGATTAATACCAGCGCGCTATATTCAATCAGCGCCTTCCCCTCACTCATGTTCGTACCGATCGCATCCTTGCAAATCAGGAATCGATACAGTAAAACACATCTCTTGAATTCTAACTTTTAGGCATGGCGCTTTGCAGTCAGTTTCTGCCACGTGTCATGAGTCAACGTAACAATCGATGACCTCGTTTGCGTTCCAAAATAGAGCATCGGCCATTTAAAGCAGAACCGAGAAACCAGAGACCTTTTTGCCTGATGCTCGATTTCATCTCCTACTTTCTCAACGGCCTCTCCCTCGGTTGCATCTACGCGCTGATCGCAGTCGGCTACACGATGGTCTACGGCATCATCAAGCTCATCAATTTCGCGCACGGTGAATTCTACATGTTCGGAGCGTTCGCAGGTTATTTCACGCTCGTGCTGCTCTTCGGAGGCAGCGCGACGGGACGCGATTTAAGTTTCATGGCGCTGTTCGTCGCCATTTTAATCGCCGGGATTTCGACCGGTTTGCTCGCCGTGATCGTCGAACGATTCGTCTACCGCCCATTGAGAAAATCCGGACGCATCGTGGCCTTGCTGGCCGCGCTAGGCGTCTCGCTGCTGATGCAAAACGGCTCTCAACAAACCTTCGGAGCCAAGACGCGCCCCTATCCACACACCTTCACATCCCAGCGCATTCCACGCACTCAAATCCAACCCGAATCCCTCGTCCCGGACGCAGCGAAACTCTCCGAACGCGACGTCTCCGTAGTGTTCACCATCCCCAAAGACGGCGGCCATTTGACGCTCGTCGAAAACATCGTCCAGCGCGGAAATACCTTCGACGTGGCCTCGCAAACCAAGCTCAACACCATTCTGACACAAGCCCAAAAAGACGGTTGTGACGCGGCGGTTTACAGCTACCCGGCGGTGACCGTCACGACCAAAGATTGCCTGATTGTCCTCGTGCTGGGAACGATCACGCTGTTCCTTTATATGCTCGTTCAACACACGCGCTTCGGCCGAGCGATGCGCGCAGTATCGCACGATTTTGATGCCGCTGCATTGATGGGTGTTGACGTCAACCGCGTGATCACAGGAACGTTTTTTATCGGTGCTTTTGTGGCCGGAGTCGGCGGGACACTCGGTGGCGGAATGTACTACAACAGCGTCGCGCCCTTGATGGGTTTGATGGTCGGATTGAAAGCATTCGTTTCAGCCGTCATCGGCGGAATCGGCAGCATCCCCGGCGCGCTCGCGGGCGCAATGTTGCTCGGAGTGTCCGAAGCACTCGTCTCGTCAATGATCCCAAACGGCTCGCTCTATTCCGACGCATTTACCTTTGCAATTTTGATTGTCATGTTACTCGTCCGCCCAAGCGGTTTGTTAGGAAAGCCGGCGAGCGATAAGCTCTAGTTTTTAGTCAGTGCTATCGGACAAAACCCTCGTACCAAGATGCGCCGCGCCGGACAAGTGGGACGAGGAAGACGAGCGCGGCGTATTTGGAGACTACGCTAAGCGAGTCTGACGAAGTCCCACGCCGTCCGCCGCAAGCAGATTGGTGCGAGCGTTTTGTCCGGTAGCACTTAGAAAGGGCCGCATGCATTTCGAGCAAATGGTCGCGTTTTGGGGGCACCACCTGATCATGGTGGGCATTTGGCTGACGCTCACGCTGTCGCTGAATCTCATCAACGGCTATTGCGGCCTGTTCTCGCTCGGGCATCAAGGTTTTTGGGCGGCGGGTGCATATGCCGCTGCCGCAACGGTCGTCTATTTTCCACACACCGGCGACGCCAGTTGGATCGGCTTCGTATTAAGCTTCGGAGTAGGCACACTCGTCGCAACCTTCTTCGGCTTGCTCGTCGGCATCCCCTGCCTGCGCCTCAAAGGCGACTACCTCGCCATCGCCACGCTGGGCTTCAGCGAAATCCTGCGCAACGTCATCCAAAATTGCAAACCACTCGGCTCCTCCCTCGGCATCAGCGTTCCGAATCTTGTTCGCGGGGCCGCTGGCAAAGTTCCGAACTACGTGATCTACCTCGTCCTCTCATGGGGCCTCGCTGCGATCACGGTGATCCTGTTGCGCAACTTAATCCGCTCATCACACGGCCGCGCGATCCAAGCGATTCGTGACGACGAACGCGCCGCCGAATTGCTCGGCGTCAATCTCACATATTACAAAGTCCTGGTCTTCGCGAGCGGCGCTGGCATCGCCGGTTTCGCAGGAGCGCTGTTCGCGAATTACAATTCATTCGTCACCCTCGAAGATTTCAATTTCAATGCGGGCGTGTTAATGGTGGTCATGGTAGTGCTCGGCGGCATGGGCGATCTGCTCGGCACGTTCATCGCAACAATCACGCTCTATTTTATTCCTGTGCTCTTGGCGCTCTGGCTCCCCTCCACAAAAGTCCCCGTCTTCTACGACCCAACACAAGGCGGTGTGGTCTACAGCGACATAAAAGATTTATGGCAGGTCCTTTTTTCAGTGCTCTTGATCGTCGTCGTGCTCGTCCGCCCGCAAGGCATTTTAAAAGGTGTGACGTTCGGATTGAAGTCGCGCGAGGTCGCGAAATAAAGGCAATGGGATCAGAGGATCGTATGGAAATGAGTGCTCCGTTTCTTGTAGCCAAAAACCTCGACAAACGCTTCGGCGGGTTAGCTGCGGTGACGCATTTTTCCATCACTGTGGGCGCTGGCGAAATCGTCGGTTTGATCGGCCCGAATGGAGCCGGTAAAACGACCGTTTTCAATTTACTCACCGGCGCATACCAACCCGATTCCGGCACCATCACCGTCGCCAACGTCCATACGCGCAGTTTGAAACCCCATCGCGTCACAGCGCTCGGCGTCGCTCGAACGTTCCAAAACATCCGCCTCTTCCGCGACATGACCGTGCTCGAAAATGTCATGACCGGTTTTCAAACGCAATGCAAATCAAGCATCCTCTCGGCCATTTTAAAATCGCGCAGCCACCGCGCCGAAGAAACTCGCATCCGCTCGGAAGCCGAGAAATTACTCGACCTAATGGGCCTCGCCGCAAAAGCGCACATGGTCAGCATCAATCTCCCCTACGGTGATCAGCGCAAACTCGAAATCGCCCGCGCACTCGCCGCCGCTCCAAAAGTATTGCTGCTCGACGAACCCGCCGCCGGCATGAACGAAACCGAATCCGAATCCCTGCAACAACTCCTGCTCGACATCCGCGAAAAATTCAACATCAGTTTATTGGTCATCGAACACGACATGGCATTCGTGATGGGCATGGTCCACCGCCTGCTCGTCCTCGACCACGGCCACACCATCGCCGAAGGCACTCCAGCCGAAGTCCGCTCTCACCCCAAAGTCATCGAAGCTTATTTAGGCAAGGATTACGCCGAAAACGACGGCTGACCGCAGTGCTGTTGCCTTTCCCTCTCCCAGCGGGAGAGGGCCGACACAAGTACTCTTGTGCGGGGTGAGGGAGGAGCGTTGATCAATCAAACTGCGTTAACGAACCACGAGCACCTTCCCCCTCATAAAATGAATGGATGACTGCTCGCTTTAAACTTCTCGGAACACCCCCATGAACGAAACGCCCCAGGACTCTCCCCTTCTCGTCGTCAAAAACATCGACGTCTTCTACGGCGGCATCCACGCCATCAAAGACGTTAGCCTCTCCGTGCCGCGCGGCAAACTGACCACACTCATCGGCGCGAATGGTGCCGGCAAAACGACGACGCTAAAAGCCATCTGCGGATTGCAGCCGCCGCGCAACGGCTCAGTGCTGTTTGATGGCCAAGACATCACCGGCTCTCCGCCGCACCGCTGCGTTGAAAACGGACTCGTCTTGTGCCCGGAAGGCCGCCGCATTTTTCCAGACCTCACCGTTGATGACAACCTCGCGCTCGGAGCCTACACGCGCCGGGACAACGAAGTCGCCAGCGACATGAAGCGCATGCGCGACATGTTCCCTATTCTAAAAGAGCGCGCATCGCAATCAGCGGGAACGTTGTCCGGAGGCGAACAACAGATGCTCGCGTTGGCCCGAGCGCTGATGTCCCGGCCCAAATTATTGATGCTCGACGAACCCAGCCTCGGCCTCGCACCGCTGGTCGTGGACCGGATTTTCCAAATCTTGAAAGACCTGAAATCCCAGCGCATGACGATTCTGCTGGTCGAACAAAATGCGCAACAGGCCTTGGAAATCGCCGACAACGCCTACGTCCTCGAAACCGGTCGCGTCGTCAATCAAGGCGATCCTAAAAAGCTCCTGACCGACGACACAGTGATGAAAGCCTATTTAGGCGGATGACCGCGACGCCGTTCCCCTCTCCCCCAGGAGTGGGCCAACGAGCAGCCGTACCGCTCGCGGGGTGAGGGTTGGCGTGGCATTGGCAATACGCGGGGCGCCTTAGGGCCATTGACTTGAAGGGAAGAGGGAACTGCGTCGTTCTACTTCTTCTCCGTTGCATCAATAAACACATCGACCTGCTGGCCGACGTACAACGCTGCTTTATTCTCGTCGCTCTTCTTGATCCGGAAGAGAACTTCGAGGACACGCGTGTCGACGATCTCGCGCTGTGTGTTCGTCAATGCGCGCTTTGGAATGATGAAGGGATCGACGCGCACGTACTCCAACGGAATGTGGATCGATGCGATTCCCTTGGGCATGGCGACCGCGCTCATTCCCGGCTTGAAGCGCGGCGCATCGAATTCATCGATGTCTGCGCGAACAGCAGCGGGTCAATCACGCCCAGCACAATCGGCGCGCTTTCAGCCGATGGTGCGAGCGCCAGAGCGTATTCGCCTTTGCGCAGATTCACTCGCAAGACGGTCGAGTCCAACGGCGCGCATACCGTTCGCCGCGCAATTTCCACGGCGATGCGCGCCACTTCGGCTTGAGCTTGAGCGACGCCTGCTTTTGCGTCCGCGACATCCGCTTGAGCCTGGCTGACCGCGACTTTCGCTTCGGCCACTGCGGCAGTCGCTTTGTCCACGTCCGGTTGCCACGCCCCGGCGAGATACGTGTCCAAATCCGACTTCGCGGACAAGTGCGCGGCTTCAGCATTCTTCACGCGCGCTGTGTTCGTCGCGACTGCCGCGCGCACGGTTTCGAGTTTCGCTTTGTCCAATTGGAGTTGAAAACGCGCACGCGATGTCAATTGTTTCGAAGACGCTCCGTCCACTTCAGTCTTCTCCAAACGCGCCAGTTCTGTCTGTGAATCCGACACCGTGATCGGTTGTTGAGCCGCCGCCAATTCCGATTCGGCGACCGCGTTTTTTGCTTCAAGCACCGCTGCGTCTGCCTGAGCCACTTTCGCGCGGAGGCCCGGTTCGTCTTCTTTGCGCCGGAATGCCGAGACACGTTTCGCATCGGCATTCGCACTTCCGAGCGCGGCCTCGGAACGACTGACCGCAGCTTCAAAGCGCTTGACCGTCGCCTCTGCTTTTCGCACGGAAGCTTCGGCAGATAAGCGCTGTGCAGTCAACGCACGCGTGTCGATTTCAAACAGCTTGTCGCCTTTTTTGACCGCGTCATTCTGCTTCACAAAAACGTCCATCACCAAACCGGGATCGGGGACGCCGATGACGATGCTTTCGCTGGCCGGTTCAATCAGACCCGACGCCGCAATCCCCTTCTCATACGGATTGCGCACCGGGTCGGCGATCAGTGGCGGGATCGGAATGGGTGCGACGCTGCGCTGCGCTTGAACAATTCCAAACACCGCTCCAACCACTGCCAAAACCGCGATCGTCCATTTCCACATATCGTTTCCATCCCGCTTGAAAAGTGTCGTGCCCATCCGAGTACGGCTCGTTATAGTTGTTGCGATGTGACCGATTGAATCCGTCCGTCTTCCATCCGCGCGATGCGGTCAGCGAATGAAAAGATGCGGCTGTCGTGCGTCACAACGATGACGCAGCGTTCATCCTTCAACGCGGTTGCGCGGAGTGTCTCCATGACTTTGTGTCCGGTGTCGCCGTCGAGTGACGCGGTCGGTTCGTCGCACACTAGTAATTTCGGATGCGCGACCAGCGACCGCGCAATCGCCACGCGCTGCTGCTCGCCTCCGGACAAACTGCTCGGATACGCGCCTAGGCGGTGGCCCAACTTCATGCCTTTGAGCAACTCCGACGCGCGCTCCACCGCTTGCTTGCGCGGGACATCTTGAATGAGCAACGGGACGGCCGCGTTTTCTGCTGCCGTCAGCGTCGGGAGTAAATTGAATTGTTGAAAAATGAAGCCGACATTGCCGCGCCGGAAGTCCGTCTTTTGCGCCGCATTCATGTTGACGACGGACCGCCCGAACAGCTCGATGTCGCCTTTGTCTGCGTCAAGCATCCCGGCGATCAATGTCAGCAGCGTCGTCTTGCCGCAGCCCGAAGGACCGACCACAAACAGCATCTCGCCCTTCTTGGCTTCGAGGCAAATGTCATGCAGGACTTCGATGCGCGTCGTCCCGGTGCCGAACCCTTTGCAAAGCCCGGTGATCCGGACTGCCGCTGTCGAATCGGTGTTCGATGAAACGGGCGTGGAGCGTGTAGAAGGAGTGGGCGTGGACATTTAAAAAACGATCGTCTCCAGTGGTTCGGACCTGCGGAGTTTATCACGCTGAGACCGCGTTGGCAAATCGGTGCCGGGATTATAAACGAGGGTGTTACTGAAGCCTTCGTGCGCCGATTGAATCTTAAAACCGATAATTGACATCCGCCCCTTTGGCTATTAAATTGCTCTACTCGTAAACTGATCGAGAATTGTTTCCAAAAGGGTCATTCATTCATGCCGCATTTTATTCACGACACCTGCATCGGCTGCACCGCTTGCGCCACCAAGTGCCCGACCGAAGCCATCATCGGCGACAAGAAAACGCTCCACGTCATCCTCGATGAAAAGTGTATCGATTGCGGTGTGTGTGGCAACGTCTGCCCCGTCTCCTGTATCACCGACCAGTTCGATCACATCGTCCCGAAGCGCAAGATCACTGATCGTCCGCGCCCCGTCATCAACAAAACGGACTGCACCGGCTGCACGTATTGTGTCGATTACTGTCCAGAAAACTGCCTCGAAATGACCGGCGACGGAAACATCCAAGTCAGCACGTTGGTCCGCGAAAAGGTCTGCATCGGTTGTGCGCTCTGCGCCGAAATCTGTCCGCACGAAGCGATCACGATGACCGACTCGATGGAAGCCAAGCAGCTGATCATCTCCGGCGTCGTCAATCAATTCTACGTCCGCAACGCGGGACCGGACAATCAGCCCGCACCGGCTCCGGCAAAGCCCGCAGCGAAAGCCGCCGCGGTCGTCGTCGAATCCGCGACGTAATTCAAGAGCCGCGCGCGCAAGCAAGCGGTACAAGTTTTTCAAATCGCCGCGCCTGAAATCCGAGCGCGGCACGGACCATTTGCGTTTTAATTTTCACTCATTCAAAGTCCGCGTACATATTATGATTTATCTCGACAACGCCGCAACGAGCTGGCCGAAGCCGCCCGAAGTCTACGACAGCATGAATCTCTTCATGCGCGATTTCGGAGCGAATCCCGGACGCTCAGGCCACCGCATGGCCACCGGTGCTGAAGCCATGATCGGCGAATGCCGCAACGCCGTCAGCAAATTCTTCGGCTTGAACAATCCCGCTGGTTGTGTCTTCACCTTGAACTGCACCGACGCGTTGAACATCGCGATCAAAGGTGTTGTCAAACAGGGCGATCACGTCATCACCACCGCGCTCGAACACAATTCCATCAGCCGCCCGTTGCAGCAGATGGCGGATACCGGTTTCATCACGTTAACGCGCGTCGTTCCGCAGATCGAACAAGGCGCGTGGCACGTCGAAGAAATCATGCGCGAATTGCGCCCGAACACGAGCCTCGTCGCGCTGACGCATTGCGCCAACGTGACCGGCGTGATCAATCCAGTCGAAGCGCTCGGAGCTGCGTTGTGCGCGGCGAATCCGAAGATCGTTTTCCTCGTGGACGCCGCGCAATCCGCAGGCATCGTTCCGATCAACATGGAACAATCGAGTATTGACCTGCTCGCCTTCCCCGGCCACAAAGCGCTCTACGCGCCCACCGGCACCGGCGCGTTGTTGATCGGTCCGCGCATTCAAGCCGGCGATCTTGCTTGCTTCCGCGAAGGCGGCACGGGTGGCGACAGCGCCAGTCCGCTCCAGCCCAAAGAACTTCCGCACCGACTCGAAGGCGGCACTCCCAACACGATGGGAATCGCTGGGATGCTTGCAGGTGTTCGATTCTTAAATAAACAAGGCCCGGCGAAAATTCTGGAACACGAACGTTCGATTGTGAAACGCTTCATTGACGCGTTCGAATCCGATAAGCGCTTCACGATTTACGGCACCACGGACCTCTCGCGAAAAGTAGGCGCGCTCTCGATCACGATTGCCGACCACGACAATGCCGAGACCGCCAGCATCCTCGATCAGGCGTTTGAAATCGCCGTCCGTCCGGGCCTGCATTGCGCGCCGTACATGCACAAACATCTCGGCACATTCCCGACGGGCACGTTGCGTTTAGCCCCCGGTTTCTTCACCACAATTGAAGAAGCTGACACCGCGATTAATGCACTGAAAGAAATCGCGTCGTAGTTTTTTCTCTCGCTGTTCTTTGCGCCTTTGCGTCTTTGCGAGAGACTTTCTGAGGTCGTCCCCGAGGCGCGTTGAGCACCCAGTATGACAGCGGCGAATCCCAACGACGTTCAAGACACCCACCGCCGCTTGAGCCGCCTGCTCATTTTCCTGATTCTATTTTGGCTCGTGGTCGTGTTCATTGCCATGGCCAGTCGGATGCACTGGTTTGGCGGTATCGGGTCGAATACGTTCTTCGATCCGAAAGGCATCATGACCGGCCCCGGCACGTTCATCGTCCTGATCGGTGCCGCACTTTCCGCCTTGATCGTCTTTGTCGTCTACAAAAAATGGACGCTCAAACGCGCTGAAGAAAATCCGGCTACACAGTCCGCCGCACACGTTTCGGCCCGGCGCGAACTCGCTCTCTGGCTCGTTAGCGACGTCTTCAAATTAACACCGACTCAATCCGTCGATGCGCCCATCGCAGGCTTCTTTCGTGGACGCCGCTTCGCTGTCGAACGGATCGACGACAACGGGAGCTCGCGCTTGCGATTTGCTGTCGATACCGCATCGCCGCTCGCGATGCGCGTCTGGTGGCTCGGCAAAACGCGATCGGATTCTAACGATTCTCAAGCGCCGTCAGAATTTGAGACGACCAATTCAGATTTCGAAAACTGCTGCGGATGGCAGGCTCCCGCCCCTCGCAGCGCACTCGACTTTTTGAACCGCGACGACGTGACGGGAACGCTGCACCGCATCTGCTTTATCTCCGGGCGAAACGACGGCGCGGACGATATCGGCGTGTCCTTCGAAAACGGTCGCATCGTGTTGACGACCCGCATGCCCCCGCACGACTTCATGTACGCAGCGTTCGTGCTGGTCTCGATGCAGGAACTGTCGTTTCTTGCGGACACATTGGAGAGCAAAGTTGCCCGGCCATTTCTCGCCGGAAATGGGATCGTCGGATCGACGCCGTTCGGCGATAGCCATTCGTTCGCACCCCCAAAATCGCGCTCGGCGTTCATGGACTTTCTAAGTTGCTTGATGTTCGTGTTCCTCGTTCTCGTACCGCTCGCCGCCATCTGGATCGCAGGATCGTACTATTGTGCGAAGGCGCTCGACATGTCCGCCGGGATGCTCTGCTTTTTTGTGCCGGTGTTGTTGCTGGCGATTTTTGTCTTCACGCGACCAACTGTGCCGCCGCCCGGAAACGCGGAACTCGCAGGCGGCGATATGGAAACCGTTCGCGCGGCTGCATTGAAATTTTGGGAACAGACGCTGCGTGCCGACCCCGGATTCGCAGCTCTTTTGGATGCCTATGAGCAACGACTCTAAAAATCCCAACGACGATCCCGGCACCAACCGCGTCGATCTGCTCGGCTCGCTGCTGAAGAACGTCTCGCGTTCCTTTTATCTTACACTGCGCGTTCTACCCGGCGGTCTGCGCGAACCCGTTGGCCTTGCGTATCTGCTCGCCCGCGCTGCCGACACCGTCGCGGACACCGAACTCATCGCGCCCGAACGCCGGCTTGAATTGTTGCTCGGACTGCGCGCGCGAGTCAACGGCTCGTACAGCGCCATCGCGCAGGAAATCGCGTCGGAATTGAGCGCCCAGCAAAGCAATCCACACGAGCGCGTATTGCTCCAATCGCTCGACCCGGCACTTGATCTACTCGACGCATGCAACGCGCACGACCGCTTCCATATCCGCCATGTCGTGACGACGCTGACCGAAGGCATGGAGCTTGATCTGCGAACTTTTCCGAATGAAACGTCCGGCCACATCGGCGCTTTGAAAACCGGTGAAGAACTCGAACGCTACACCTATCTCGTCGCGGGATGCGTCGGCGATTTTTGGACGCGCATGACGATGGCCCACGAACCCGCTTTGCGTGAGTGGGATCCAGACGAGATGAGCGCCTGCGGCATTCGCTTCGGAAAAGCACTTCAATACACCAACGTTCTGCGCGACGTCCCAAAAGACCTGCGCATCGGACGCTGTTATTTTCCGAAGGAGTTGTTGGCCAAGCACGGACTCGTTCCGAACGATTTGCTCGATCCGAAAAACGCCACGCGCGCGCGTCTCGCGCTCGCTGACCTCATTCGCATTGCGTTGACTCACTTCGATGAAGCGCGCCGCTACCTGCTGTCGATTCCGCCCAGTTGCACCCGGCTCCGCCTGGCTTGCCTTTGGCCCATTTTAATTGGTCTTCCGACGCTCGAAAAACTGGGTCAAAACGCGGACTGGCTCGATCCGAAAAAGCCCTCGAAAATCACGCGCGCACAGGTGCAGCGAACGCTCCTGCTCTCGCTGCCCGCCGTGGGATCAAATCGACTATTGAATTGTTGGATTGAAAAACAGCTGAATGCGGTGAAGACGATTTTTGAGAATTAAGCCACTGCCTCGACCACAATCGTCGAACCGTTGACGCGAAGAACTCGCAGCACCGTTCCCGCTTCGACGTACTTCCCTTCACTGACAACATCGTATTTCACGTCGTTGATGATCGCCGAGCCACCCGGGCGAAGTGGCGTGATGGCTTTGCCGATTTCACCCTTTAATTGAGCCATGGGCGGTGAATCCGACGCGCTTTGAATCCCGTCGGGATTCTGCGTCTGAAGAATAATCGGCGAGCGGCGCAAGAATTGAAATCCCAAAAATATCGCGGTGGGAAACAGCGTGACGTTCACCGCCAGCATGATGTAGCCCGCGCTGGGTGAATGACCGAACGCCGCGTAGACACTCAGCCCGGAACAGATCGTTGCGGCGAGGATGAAGCCGCCCATCATCGGCGTCAACAGTTCCACGCCGACCATGCAAAACATCAGAACGAGACACACGATTGACCAAAATAACTGATACATTTATTCCGCCCGGAGGTTAACTACTCGCATCCAATTTTCGCACCACCAAAGCACTGCCTTGCGCCCGGATGACACGCACAAACGCTCCGGGTTCGATGAATCCGCCTTCTGAAACAGCGTCGTACGTCGCGCCATTCAAGCGCACTTTTCCAGCCGGGCGCAGCATCGTTTCCGCTGCTCCTTCGAGTCCCGTCAACGCCTCCAATTTCATCCGCTGCTCCGATGCTCCCGGAGCCTGCTCGCGTGTCGAATCGTGCGGCGCGCCATTGCCCACAGTCCCAGCGTTCACGGTGTTCAACGCCATCCGGTTGACGCCCGGAAGCGCAATGCCCTTCCACCACACCAGCGAGAAAAATCCGATGATGCTCAGCAACGACAGCGTCGCCCACTCCATGCCGTCCACAATCTGACGCATCATCGCTTCGTTCGGGCGGCTTGAATAACCCAATAATCCCGACAGTGCTCCTTCGGGTAGAAAGGCTAAAATGATCGACACAATCACCATCGAAATCCCAGCAAATCCCAGCGCTCCAAACGTGGGTAGTACGAATAATTCCAGCGCCACCAACAACGCACCCAGTCCGAACAAGACCAGTTCGAAAATGCCACCATTGTTCGAAAAGATTTGGAGCCAGAAAAACATGCCCATACAGAACGCAAACGCCGCGTACCCGAGGCCATGTCCGGGGCTTTTCATTTCGATGAACAACGCCGACAAGCCAACGATCACAAGCGCGACGCGCCACCATGGACTGCTCAAAAATCGGGCCGCCACTTCAGAAGAGCTGATCTCCATCCGCACGATTTCTGCGCCCGGCGCATTCATGCCCAATGCGACTTCGTCCAAGTTCGACGCCAATCCAGAAGCCAGTCCCGCGTTCACCGCTTCCTGTGCTGTCAGCGCCAGAATCTGATCCTTCAATTTCCATTTCTTGATCAGTGAAGTGCCCCGTTTGGACGCGACTTGAAATTCATCATTCGTCATGAAGCGCTGATTCGTGTCGCTCGTTTCAACCACCTCAATCGCGCTGTCCACCATGCCTTGCGCCAGGGCGTGAGGATGACCGTTTTGATCGCACTGCGTTCTGACCAGCGCGCGCATATACGCGTCCTGCTTCTGCCGCATCGCGGTTGAAAAGTCGCCGCCCATCAACACGATTTTCGCCGAACCGATTTCCGAACTCGGTTGCATCACAATCATTTTACATCCGAGCGCCGTGATCGCACCCGCGCTCAACGCTTTGTTTTTGACATACGCAATGACAGGAACTTTGGAATTTTCGATGTCTTTAACGAGGCGCTCGCAGGCCACCAATTCGCCACCGTGCGAATCAATTTCGATCACCACAAGATCGTATTTTTCGCGCGCGGCAGCCTTCAATCGGCGATGGACAAAATTAGCTTGCCATTCGTCAATCATCCCATGCTTCGTGGTCTCGTCATCATCGATGGGAATGACCGCGATCTTCGCTTTGGCCGGAAGAGTGATACCACGTTTCCACGGATTGAACGAGCCTTTCGACAGGCCCTTGTCCTGCGCGACAATCCACGGTTTCGTTTTGGCAGCAGACAGGTCTCCGTCCTCCGCTTCGCCAGCGAACGCGCGGATCACGGCGAGCAGCACAACACACATCAACACGCGCGGAATCATCGCAACCTTTCGGTGTTCCCGCCCTCCTGAAAAGGAAGGCGAGACACGGCTCATCTTATTATTCAACCGGTTCATACTGATGCGACCAGCATAAGCCGTCCTGATCGAGAGTCTTTCCTGCAGCCACTGTTTTCGGATGGCTCTTGACCCACATCTGATCAAACTCTTCGCGCGTTTGGTAGCCTTCCTTGCGGATGTCATCGTCGGTGATGTCGCTGACTTTCATGCGCTCAATACGTGCGAAACGGAACGCCTTGCCCTTGACGCGAAACACGTCGCCCGGATCGCCCCAGCGGCGGAATCGGCGGCTCATGTGCTTTCCGCCTTTTAAAATCTGATCGACATGATGCGGCAGCACCATAAACGCGGCACCGAATTTGTCGTCGAGATCCGAAACGCGCTTCACAGATTCATCACCGAACGTCGTCGCTCCCGCCTTCATGACGCGCGACGCTTCAGCCACATAGCGGTCCGAGAGCGGACGCGAAATTCCGAATTCAGTCGTGAGAAAATTCGCCGACGCTCGTTCTTGCGCGAGCGCATCGCCAGTAGGTTCAGCAGCATTTAGTTCGATCAATTTCATCCGCGCGGCGGCCAGGCGTTTCGTTTTTTCAAGTTGCAAGTCGGGGGACATCGGCTGTTCTTCTCCTCGTAAAATGTGAATCGATCTATTTCTTTCGAATATCATCGCCCCGGCGTTTGGCGACAATTTCCGCGTAATCCTCAATACATTCTTCCTGCTCCGCCGTCTCTATTGAATGAGGGCGCAGCTCGCGCACCTGTTCGATCGCCGCATCTGCTGACCGTCCTCGCGTCACCAGAGCACACGCCAGCATCGTTCCGGTCCGGCCCATTCCAGCTCCACAATGGACTACAGTCGCGAGCGAGTCGGCCTCTGCTTTTTTCAGAAACAAGATAAATGCGTCGATCTGCGCGATGCTCGGCGGCGTAAAATCGGTGATCGGCAAATGCAGATAGCGGAAGCCGAATTCTTCGACGAATGCACGCTCCAGCGGCGTTTCCGTCAGCGAGACAATCGCGCTGATTTTTTCGTCCTTGAGAAATTCAAAATCCTCGCGCAACCGAGCAAACGATCCGGGGCGCTCCATGCCGGCCAGCACGTTCTCGATGACGAAACTGAAGTTCGCTGGCATGTCGCTCCTTTCATCCCCGCACGGGTGCCGAGTATCACTCTCTATTTTAACAAACGGCGCTGCACTTTGCCGGTCGGGCCTTTGGGCAATTCGGTTCGGAAGTAAATCGTTTTGGGAACTTTGTACGCAGCCAGAACTGTGCGGCAATGCGCGAGCAATTCTTCTTCGGTCGCCGTCTTGCCTTCGTTCAAGACAACATAGGCAACAACGATCTCGCCCTTGCGGTCATCTTTCTGGCCGGTGACACCGGATTCGTGCACAGCCGGGTGCAGGCTCAGCGCGTTTTCCACTTCCGCCGGGAAGACCATTTCGCCCGCGACTTTGACCATTTCGCGGCGACGGCCCGTGATGCGAACGTAGCCTTCCGATGTCAGCTCACCCATGTCGCCGGTGCGCAGCCATCCGTCGGGCGTCAGTGCTTTGGCGGTCTCGTCGGGAAGGTTGTGATAGCCCTTCATCACGCCCGGACCGCCCACCCAAATTTCACCCGTCCCGGTCACATCCTGCAACGATTCAGGATCGACGATTCTGACTTTGACCCCGGGAATCGGCAAGCCCACCGTGCCTGGTCGGTTCGCCGTCGGAAGATTGAACGACACAATCGGACTGCTCTCCGTCTGTCCAAATCCTTCCAACAAAGGAATGCCGAAGACGCGCAAAAAGCTTTCACGGACATCGTCAGGCAACGCTTCGCCCCCGGCGATGGCCAAGCGCAAATGCTCCATCGGTTGCGGACGACGTTCCTGCATGCGCGCGAGAATTCGGTACATCGACGGCACCATCAGCAGCGTGTCGCACTTCAAGGATGACGCGGTCTTGAGCACCACTTCCGGATCGAATTTCGGCAGCGTCGCCATCGATCCTTCGCAGGCGAGCGGAGCCAGCATCGTGCCAGTGATGGCGAACGTGTGAAAGCTGGGCAGACACGCGAGGATGCGGCATGTCGGAGTGAGGCCCATCGCAATGACGGCGGCGTCGGCGTTTGTCGCGAGGTTGCGATGTGTCAGCATCACGCCCTTCGGCTTGCCCGTCGTGCCGGACGTATAAAGGAGTGTGCAGACATCGTCCGGTTTCGGGCGCGGCAACGTGACCTCGGCGTCACGTGCCAACAGCGATGAAAAGGTGACGACCTTGAATCCGAGCGGCTCCAAGCGCGGTGCGAGCGCGTCGGGCGCGACGATCATGTCGGCTCCGGAGTCTTTCAAAATAAAGAGCAGCTCTTCGGGCGGAAGCAACAGATTGAGCGGCAGCGCCTGTTTGCAGGAGTAGAGTGTTCCGAGATACGCCTCGACAAATTCAGGCGACATCGGAAAAAAGAGTGCGATGACCGGTGCTTTCGTTTCCGTAAAAAGCACGCGACCGATGTGCCGGGCCGATTCCATCAAGGTGCCGTAGGTCGTCTCGCCGTTGGGAGACACCACTGCTGCGCGATCACGCGCGTTCTTCTCCGAACGTTCGACAAGGTCCAGCACCGTCAAATCGAATGAAACCATTTTACTCGCTTCCGTTACCTGTTCCGTTGGACCACAGTTCATTAATCTAATATTTCAATCGTCATGTCGCGCTCGAATGCTTCTTCGAAATCAAAGATGTCTGCAAAATCTGCGCGCGTGTCGGAGTCTTGTTTTGACATGATGTCTTCTTCGATCATGTTGAACACCAACTCGCCGAAATCAGACGTCGACTTTACGCCCCATTGCGTCAGGACCGTGCGCGCCATCAGGCCAAACCGTTCACGCGCGAGGTCGCGCAATCCCAGCACCAGATCGCGTCCGGAGACGTGGCCGCGCCGACCCCGGCGCTGCATCGTGAACTCCAGACCTTCCTGCACAAACCGGTACGATTCGCGGCGGTAGCGGTCGTCGCGCACCAGGATTTGAGCCAGCTTCTGTTCTTCGTCCCGTTCTTCGCCCATAAACTGAAACCGTTCTCCCCGAGTTTAAACCGGGCATATGATCGTCCAAAATCGCGATTGCGCCAATCAAAAAACGCGGCGGCGCGAAGTGTTTTTATATTCAATTCAGTTCTTCGCGCCTTTGCGTCTTCGTGCCTTTGCGTTTTAACCTTGAACGATAGGTCTACGAACTTTTCAAACCACCCGCCGTATCATTCTTCCAGCGCTTTCTCCACTCGCTCGCACAGCGTTTTTAATATCTGGATGCGAGCGAATTGTTTGTCGTTGGCCGGGATGATATTCCACGGCGCCGTTTGAGTGCTGGTGCGTTCGACCATGTCGCAGACGGCGCGTTCATAGAGCGGCCATTTGTCTCGGTTGCGCCAGTCTTCGTCGGTGATTTTAAACTGCTTGAACGCGGTATCTTTGCGCTGATTGAATCGCTCCAATTGTTGGTCCATGGTGATGGCGAGCCAGAATTTGACGACGATGACGTCGTTGGAAGCGAGCTGCTCTTCGAACTCGACAATCTCATTGTAAGCGCGCATCCAGTCGGATTCGGAGCAGAAATTTTCAACGCGTTCGACAAGGACACGACCGTACCACGAGCGATCAAAAATCGTGACGCGGCCTTTGAGTGGCAGGTGCCGCCAGAAGCGCCAAAGGTATTGTTGGGCGCGCTCCTCTTCAGTGGGTGCGGCGATGGGAATGACGCGGTATTGCCGGGCGTCGAGGGCTCCGGTAATGCGGCGGATGGCGCTGCCTTTACCTGCAGCGTCCTGGCCTTCGAACACGATGATCAACGATTTTTTACGGAATCGCTTTTTGCGCGTCAGAAGGCTGAGTGTGCCTTGAAGCTTTTCGAGCTGTTTCGTGTACTCGGATTTTTCAAGCCTCTGAGAATAATCGAGCGCGTTCAGGACGTTATGCTCATCAAGTGGTGGCTTGATCGGCGCGGGTGTGGCAGCGGGTACGAGTGTGGGATTGGCGAGCCGTTTCTTCAACGCTTCCAGAAGCAGAGTGCCGGCTTCGATGGCGCGGTAATGCGGATCGGTGCCTTCGATGATCATCCACGGCGCTTCGCCCGTGCTGGTTTCGCGCAGGACATATTCGGAGAGTCGGTAGTTCTTGTCGTAGAGTTTGTAATTCGCCCACTCGGCATCGGTGACTCGCCAACGCGTTTCGGGAGCCGCGCGCAACTCGTTCAGCCGCTGCTTCTGGTGCTTCTTAGAAATGTGGAACCAGAACTTGAGAATCAACGCGCCGTCGGTCGCGAGCATGCGTTCGAAGTGGCGAATCTCGTGAATGGACTGGCGCAGGTCGGACGTTTTGGTGACGCCGTGTAAGCGGTCAGAAATGGGGTCGGAGTACCACGAACCAAAGAGCACGCCGATGCGACCTTTCGGCGGGAGCGCACGCCAAAAGCGCCACATCGGCGGACGCTGGGATTCCTCCTCGGACATGGGTCCGAACGCATGCGTGTCGATGTGCCGAGGATCCATCCATTCATTGAACAGATTGACCGTCTCGCCTTTGCCTGCTCCATCAACACCGCCGATGACGATGATGACGGGAAACTTTTTCGCAGCCAGCACGTCATGCTGTACGCTCAGCAAGGCTTCGCGCAAGAGCGGTTCTTGTTTAGCGTAGTCTTCTTTGGAAAGGGTGTGGCCAACTTCAGCGGATTCAAACATGGGGGAACGATTCCTAATTCCATATCGCAGGGCGCCGGTAAAAAAACTCATTTTTAATTCGTGAAAGCTCAACTATGTTTAGCGTATTCCTTTTTATAGAATTTGTACAGAGCCTTGTCGTGCGCCTCCGTCTCAGGAAATGATATCCGATCATGCAACCCACTCGAACGCTACACCTCATCGTAATACTCATTGTTTGCGCGACGCTCACGCTGATCGCAGGTGAAAAACTTCCTCATCATCAGACAACGCCGCCTGGTCCGGCGCTGACGCCTGACGAAGGCATCGCGAAGATGGTGCTGCCGGCGGGATTCAAAATCGAATGTGTCGCGTCCGAACCTGACGTGGTGAATCCGACCGCGTTCACGTTTGACGAACGCGGACGGATTTGGGTCTGCGAATCGGTTGAGTATCCGCGCGCGGACGCGGGTCCCGGAAAGGACCGCATCAAGATTCTGGAGTTCAATGAAAAGGACGGGAAGTATCACCACACGCAGACGATCAAAGAAGGGCTGAATATTCCATGCGGCATCGTGATGGGCAACGGCGGATTTTATTACACGAACTCGCCCGACATCGTCTTCGCGCATCTCGACGCGAATGGAAAGATCGACAAAGAAGAAGTGATCCTGACCGGCTTCGGACGCAGTGATCGGCATGAATTGCCGAACAGTTTGACGTGGGGGCCGGACGGCTGGCTCTATGGCATGAACGGCGTTTTCAATCCGTCGAAAGTCGTGAATCAAGGCAAGACGTTCGATATAACGTGTGCGGTGTGGCGCTGGCATCCGAAGACGAAAAAACTCGAATTGTTCGCGGAAGGCACGAGCAATCCATGGGGCCTCGATTACAACGCGCAGGGCGATTGGTTCGTGTCGTGCTGCGTGATCAAGCATCTGTTCCAC
>Ga0194061_1000078_pt1 | contig 52172 bp, 46 predicted proteins | sample SepL2221m_MetaG_FD_163423 | JGI IMG/M metagenome (GOLD analysis project Ga0194061, IMG submission 163423) | Anoxic zone freshwater microbial communities from boreal shield lake in IISD Experimental Lakes Area, Ontario, Canada - Sep2016-L224-21m | ecosystem: Environmental > Aquatic > Freshwater >... | reverse complement strand
GTACGCTGCAGCGCCTGGAGAATCAGCCGGTTTTCAAATGCCTCGACCGCCGAATTGAGACAGATTCCCTCTTTCGGAAGATCTATCAGGCCGGCGGCAGCGGGTACTGTTTCCTGTATCGGCTCCGGCAGCTGAACGGCAACCTGAAGCTGCTTTTCCGATCTGCCGGAGAGATATTTTTCAGGCAGGTCATCCGGTGTTATTAATCCGCTGTCTTTAAGAATTACGAGGCGTTCGACCAGGTTTTCCAGTTCGCGGACATTGCCCGGCCACCCGTAATTGCTGAGTATCTGCAGTGACTCGCGGGAGAAGCCTTTGATAGCATGCCGCCGATCGGCATTGAAACGATCGAGGAACGAACTGAGCAGCAGCGAGATATCGTCGCGCCGCTCCCGCAAAGGCGGTATCACTATCGGTATGACCGACAGCCGATAATACAGGTCCTCCCGGAAATCGCGACTTTCGACCATCTCTTCGAGATTTTTATTGGTTGCGGCGATTATCCTGACATCAACTTTCTGGGACTTGGACGAACCGACCGGCTCAATCTCCCTGTTCTGGAGCACACGCAGTAACTTCACCTGCAGGTTGGCCTTCATGTCGCCAATTTCGTCCAGAAAAAGCGTTCCCTTATCGGCAATTTCGAAACGTCCTGCCCGGTTGGCAAAGGCGCCGGTAAACGCACCCTTGATATGCCCGAAGAGTTCACTTTCGAGCAGGTCATCGGGTATGGCAGCACAGTTGACCGGGACGAAATTACGGCCTTTTCGGTCGCTCAACAAGTGCAGCGCCCGCGCTGCAAGTTCCTTGCCGGTCCCCGATTCGCCCTGAATCAGAACCGTCGCGCTCGAATCAGCCACCTTGGTGATGATATCGAACAAGGAATGCATGGCTCTGCTCGTACCGATCATCGTTTCGGCCAGTAGAGAATGACGCCCGGCGCTGCGAGGCGGTTTTTTGACCGATTTCATAGCCTGGCTTTCACGCGCACGCTGCACGAGACTCTCGATTTCATCAAGGTTGAGGGGTTTTGGCAGCGTAAATGTGAAGTCGTCGGCTGCGATACCGTCACCACAGGCTATCAGTACCATCAATGGGTTTATCAGCCGCGCCTGTTCCTTGAAATGGGGAGCACGCACGCCCAGAAAGCTGGCATCGGCAACTACGATATCCACATCGTGTTGCCGGACGGTGTCAAAAAATGGAACCGATGGATCATCGACGATGACCTCATAGCCTCGATATGTCAAAAATGCTGATACAAGATCTCGGCTTTTGGTATCACCGTCTACGACGTATATGCTCCCGTTTTTGCTCATATCGCCCTGTTCCGGTTCAGCGTTATCTCATTTTCTGCCCTGATAATACCTCTATTTTTCAAAAAGTCAATAAAATGACTTTGCTCACTATATTTTTCCGGCGGCACAGCAAGAAACGACATGTGTGTCGATTTGTTGTTTTTTTAATGTGGGCGGTGTCTTGCCGCTTGATATTGAGCCGGCATGCGTGGTAAACAAGATATTCAAATTTATCTGGATTACTGTTGCCGCACGCCTCTTCACGCAAGGAGACAGCACGCTATGTTCAACGTTCCCGCAGTGCACAAGTCGGGCGAAAGCCACCACGAGCAAGTCAAGCTGGTCAGTTTTACCCTTGATCAGGAGGAATTTTGCGTAGATGTCCTCAAGGTGCGCGAAATCATTCACGTGCCGCTCGTAACGCGGGTACCCAACACACCTCCTCACCTGGAAGGGGTGATCAATCTTCGCGGCAAGGTCATTCCGGTCATATCGCTCCGGAAAAAATTCGGGCTGCAGAATGTGGAAAAGGACAAACAGACCAGAATCATGGTCATGGAAATGGGAAGTGAACTGATGGGATTCATCGTCGATGCAGTTTCGGAGGTCATCCGGGTTTCCACCGATGAAATCCAGCCGTCGCCAGCCAAAATGTCGGGGGACATTGACCAGGAGTGTATTGCCGGGGTAATCAACCAGTCAGATAGACTGCTGGTACTGTTAAACCTTGAAATGATGTTGGATCACGATGAGAGAAAAATTCTCATCGGCATGTAGGTACTGTGAAGAGCAGAATTAATTTTAGCCCGGGAGTTGGCCGCCATGCCGCCAATTGACAGCGCAGACCAGGAACTGCTGGAAGGCTTTCTTGCCGAGACGATGGAGCTTCTCGACAAGCTCGATGAAGATCTGGTCGCGCTTGAAAAAGCTTCCGACGACGCAGAACTCTTGAATCGGATATTCCGCTCAATTCACACGATCAAGGGTGCTTCCAGCTTCCTCGGCTTTGATCTGCTGGTCAAAGTTGCACACACAACCGAAGACGTCCTGAACCGTCTCCGAAAACTCGAGCTGACGCTGACGCCTGAAATCATGGATGCCGTGCTGGAGGCCACTGACCTGGTCAAATTACTGGTGAGCGACATCAAGGCAGGCGACATCCAGGAACGTGAAACGGGGGATACTATTTCTCGACTGCTCCCCTTTCTGACCGAAACAGATTCCACACCCCGCAAGGAACCTTCCACGCAACCGCAACAATCGGCACCGATACCTGTCACGGCTCCTCTTTCGCCGCAGCCCCCCGATGCGATGATGGTGGCACTAGCGCAACCTTCCTCCGAAGGCATTCCCCGTTCGGTTACCCCGCACCCCAAAGTTCTGGAGGGAAGGGGGGAAGAACTGTATGACAACACTACCGTACGGGTTGATGTAACAAGGCTTGACGACCTGCTGGACCAGGTGGGAGAACTGGTGCTGGAGCGTAACCGTATGATCCAGCTCAATCAGGATCTCTCGCAGGGGGACATTAATCAGGCCGGTTTTCAGGATGAATTCGGCAAGCTTACCAAACGCATCAGTTTTGTGACCTCGGAACTGCAGATGCAGGTACTTAAGATGCGGATGATACCGGTTGAAAAGGTCTTCCGAAAGTTTCCCCGCATAGTGCGCAATGTGGCCCGTGACCTGGCTAAAGAGGTCGATCTTCGGATCATGGGTGAGGAGACCGAACTGGATCGCTCCATCATTGATGAAATTGGCGACCCGCTGATTCATCTCATCCGAAACGCCCTTGACCATGGCCTTGAAACTCCGCAGGAACGCCTGGATGCTGGAAAACAGCCGGCCGGGTCTCTGATTCTTTCAGCAGGGCATGAAGGAAATCATATTGTCATCAGTATCAAGGACGACGGTCGCGGCATCGACTGTGACCGGGTCGGTCGCAAGGCAGTGGAAAAGGGGCTGTTGACCGACGATCAGCTGGCATCCATGAGCCAGAATGAGATATTAGACCTGATTCTGCTCCCCGGCTTCTCCACCAAGGAAAAAGTCAGCGATTTGTCCGGTCGCGGCGTCGGTATGGACGTTGTTAAAACCAACATTAAGAAATTGAACGGTATCATTGAAATACGGAGCGAACGGGGTCAAGGCTCCGAATTCCTCCTGAGGCTGCCGCTGACGCTGGCAATTATCCAGTCGCTGGTGGTGGAGGTCGGTCGTGAAGTCTATCTTGTGCCGCTGACGTCGGTTCTCGAAACCTTTCGAGTGGAACCGCGCAGTTTCCATCAGATCGGTGGCCAGGAGGTACTTAAAATGCGCGATTCGGTGCTGCCGCTGATACGAATGCAGCGCGTTTTCAGCATTGAACAGGAAGGCAAGGCCGAGGAGTTCTGTTACGTTGTTGTGGTAGGTGCGGCAGACAAGCGCATCGGGCTGGTAGTCAACCGCCTGATCGGCCAGCAGGAGGTCGCCATAAAGTCACTCGGTCCCTATCTGACAGACGTCCCCGGAATAGCGGGCTCTACTATTCTGGGTGACGGGCGGGTGGCATTGATTGTCGACCCGGCAGGAATGGCTGCCAGAAATGATTAATTTTGACCCGCAATCGGGGGCCGCCGGCAGCACGGGAGCGGACGCGGCCATCAGCGATACTGATTTCGAACAGATCCGCGATTTTATTTACAACATCTGTGGGATGTATTTCCACATCTCGAAAAAGTATTTCCTGAAAAGCAGGCTGATTCGCAGGATGGAGGCAGTTAACTGCTTCTCGTACCAGGAATATTTTCAGATACTGAAATCGTCACGGGGGGCGGCGGAATTAACGTACCTGATGGACGAAATAACCACGAACGAAACCTATTTTTTCCGTAACGTTCCACAGTTGTCAGCCCTGGAAACCAAGCTGCTCCCCGAAATTGTTGAAATAAAAAACAAGATGGGGTTTCGGAAATTGAGGATCTGGAGTGCAGCCTCATCTTCAGGGGAAGAAGCCTACACTCTCGCCATGGTTCTGCTCGAAAAGCGGACGACACTGCTCAAAGACTGGATCATAGAAATCGTCGGCACTGATATCAACGAGACTGTCATCTCTCAGGCCAAGGAGGGGTTTTACTCGTCCTATTCAGTCCGCAATATCCCAGATAACTTCCGGCGCAAATACATTCGCGAGGAAAACGGTTCCTTCATCCTCTCTCCGGAAGTCAAGAAATTCGTTTCGTTCAGCAAACTCAATCTCTACGACGATTCAAAAATGATTTTCATGAAGAGTTTTGATTTTATTTTCTGTGCGAATGTGCTGATCTATTTCGACCTGGCTTCCAAATCAAAGGTTGTACAGCATTTCTATAACAATCTGCAGCCGTACGGCTATTTTTTTGTCGGCCAATCGGAATCGCTCCACGGAGTCAACGACAAGTTCAAGACCGTTCACTTCCCCGGCGGCTTCTGCTACCGGAAGTAGCACGAGAGGCAATCTTTCATGAGTAAGGAACAGATGATCGAACGAGCTGCGGCCCTGGTGGGTGATGTTGATGACCTCCCCACCATTCCCACCGTCGCGTCACAAATCATTCATCTACTGGATGACCCTGACGTCAGCGTGGAGGTTGTAACCGACCTGATGCTGACCGACCAGGTTATGACCGCCCGCATCCTGAAACTGATCAATTCACCGATTTACCGGCCATCACAGGAAATTACCTCACTGAAACGCGCACTGCTCTACCTGGGCCTGCGGCATATACGTGAGCTGGCGTTGACCACATCGGTGATTAACGCCTTCGATTCCGATGACGGCGTCCTCGGCTTGAGTCCGTTCTGGGAGCATGCGTTCGGCGTCGGTATGGTTTCCCGGATTATCGCAAAAAAGGTCGGCTATCTGGACGAAGAAACAGCTTACATAGCTGGCATCATCCATGATCTTGGCGAAGTATTTCTCAGCAACTTTCTCCAGGGGCCATTCGAGGAGGTGCTGAAACGGGTAGAGGGACAGCCGGTTAATTTTGCTGAAGCGGAGCTGCAGGTGCTGGGAACAACGCACTGTGAAATAGGCTTATGCATGGCCCGTGCATGGAACTTTCCTGCGGTGTACTGCGAGGTCATCTCATGCCACCACAGTGCCGGCGAAGCCGAAATCAATCCGCTCCTGACAGCAATCGTCAATCTGGCGGATCTGTTCTGTTCCGTACGCGGCCTCAATTACGGCGGGCGTGAATGGATCAGCTTCAATCTTAACGAAGAGGAGGCCTGGAAAATACTGAAACACGAGTCTCCGAAACTGGCCGAAATGGATGTGGAGCGTTTCTGTTACGAACTGGATGATGCCATTCCCGGCGTAAGAGACCTGGTTTCCTCAGTATTTGATAAAAGGGTTCCGTCATGACAGTTCGCACTAACGGAAAAATCAAGGTACTGATCGTTGACGACTCGTCGCTGATCCGGATGGCGATTCGTGGCATTCTTTCGAAGGACCCCGCTTTTGAAGTTGTCGGATCGGCAATTGACGGCCTTGAAGGTGTGGAAAAAGCCATTGCACTCAAGCCGGACCTTATCACGCTGGATATTGAGATGCCACGACTTGATGGAATCTCAGCTTTGAAGCAGATTATGGAGAAGGCACCGACCAAGGTAATAATAATCACATCGCAGAGCAGGGAAGACGCACGTCTAACCTTTGAAGGGCTGGATGCCGGCGCCGTCGATTACATTCTCAAAGCAAAAGTTGACGCCAAAGATGCCCAGGAGGCATTCCGCGAAGAATTACTGCGCAAGGCCAAGGAAACGAAGGTTTCGCACCTTGTACACCCTGCACCTGTAACCCATCACGGAGTTTCAGGATCAGCAGTTCATCCGGCCAGAACGACTCCGGAGTTCCAGCATGGCACTCATTCCGAACAGGGCGGCAAAAAAATAAATTTTGTCTGTATCGGGGCCTCCACCGGCGGCCCGGTGGCACTCCAGGAGTTGCTGACCCGTATTCCGGCGACCTTCAACGGCGGGATCATCGTCGGGATCCATATGCCGCGGGCGTTTATCGGGCCGTATGCAGAACGACTCAATGCCAAATGCGCACTGACCGTGCGTGAAGCGGTGGATGGCGACGTCCTGCAGCCCGGCCAGGTACTGATCGCTCCGGGCGGCATGCACACTTCGGTGGTTCGTCACGGCACACAACTAGTTGTTAAGACGCAGGCAACCGGCAACTTCCCCAATCACGTCTACATTCCCTCCATCGACGTTTTGCTCTCCAGCATGGTTGAGGCAACCAACGGGGCGCTGCTCGGAGTTATTCTGACCGGCATGGGTAACGACGGCTTCAAAGGGATGCAACTGCTGAAACAGCGCGGAGGCTCAACGATTGTGCAGGACGAAGCCACATCGACAATTTACGGCATGCCCAAAGCATGCGTTATCGGAGGAGTTGCGGATATGGTACTGCCAATTGAAAAAATCGGCGCCGAGATAGGAAAATTCTGTCCGTAACATTCAATATGCGGAGCAGCACCCATCTTGGCTGCACTGATTCATCAGCGCAAGCAGGCCATACTACCGTGAGACATTAGCAGCTCTGCTCATCCGGTGTCGGCCGGAGAGTTCCCCATGGTCAGAGTAAAAATCTGCGGCATAACATCTCTTGAAGACGCCCTGCTGGCGATTAACGCCGGTGCCGATGCTCTCGGCTTCGTCTTTTTTGAAGAATCCTCTCGCTTCATCACGCCAGACAACGCCGCCGCTGTCATCAGACGACTACCCCCCTTCGTACAGACGGTCGGCCTGTTCGTCAACGAAGAACTGGCTTCTGTCAACATGATAGCTGGCCAGTGCGGACTGGATCTGGTGCAGCTCCACGGCGAGGAATCACCCGAATACTGCATGGGTATCAACCGTAGAGTAATTAAGGCGTTTCGGGTCAAAGACTCTTCCGTTTTGGACGAACTGCCACGATACGATGTCGCCGGCTATCTGCTGGATACATGGTCACCTGTGGCACACGGCGGTACCGGGACGACATTCAACTGGGAAATCGCCGCCCGGGCGGCCTCCCAACGACCGATTATTCTTGCAGGAGGACTGACTCCGGAAAATGTCGGCGATGCCATTCGGCAGGTTCGCCCTTATGCTGTCGATGTTTCGAGCGGTGTTGAAAGTGCTCCCGGAAAAAAAGATGTGTTGAAAGTGACTTCGTTTTGCCGGAGTGCAAAGGGGCCACGTGAAGAGTAAAGCGGAGAAGAAAGCATATTACGACGCCCTTGCGACAACGCGCTGGAAGTGGCGTGCGCGCAACAGGTATTATTACGAAAAACTTGAGAGCCTGCTGACGGCGTTGATCCCTCGCGGAAAAAAAGTGGTTGAAGTCGGTTGTGGTACCGGTGAGTTACTGGCGGCGGTCAAACCTGATATCGGCATTGGAGTTGATTTCAGTGAAACGATGGTTTCTCTGGCCTGTTCACGGTTTCCTTCACTGAATTTTGTTTGTGAAGATGCTGAGAACCTGAGTAAGCGCGAGCCTTTCGACTATGTTATCATGTCAGATTTGGTCGGTGAGTTGACAGACGTCTGGCAGGCATTCGGAGAACTGCACAAGGTGACCGATTCCAGGTCACGGGTGGTCATAACCTATTACAATTATCTGTGGCAGCCGATTGTGAGACTGGCTGAGAAAATCGGCTTGAAGATGCCACAGGACTACCAGAACTGGCTCTCGCTTGATGACATCGAACAGGTTCTCTACCTTAACGGCTATGAGGTGATAAAAAAAGGGGGGCACATCCTTGTGCCACTCAGGATACCGATTGTCTCTGACATGCTCAACAGTTGTGCAGCGCTTATGCCCTTCCTGAGGAAGCTGTGTCTCATACACTACCTGGTAGCAAGAGAGATTCCGGTGAGCTGCCGTCAACAGGAAGTTCTTCTTAAAGTTTCAGTGATCATCCCATCCCGTAACGAAAGAGGCAATATCCAAAGCGCTGTGGAGCGGGTGCCTGAAATGGGTGCGGGCACCCAATTAATTTTTGTTGACGGTGAATCGAGCGATGGCACCGTTGAAAAAATAGAGGAGATGATCTGTACGTATAAGGGGATTAAAAACATCTCCCTTATACATCAGACAGCTCCGCTGTCAACCCTCGCGGAGTACGGGCGTAACGCTCTCACGCCGCCGAACAAAATGCTCAAGCTTGGCAAAGGCGATGCGGTACGTAAGGGATTCGAGGCTGCCACCGGCGATGTTTTAATGATTCTTGATTCAGATCTTACCGTCCCGCCTGAGGATCTGCCGAAGTTCTACGACGCTATTGCGAGCGGTAAAGGAGAGTTCATCAACGGCACCCGCCTGGTCTACCAAATGGAAAAACAGGCGATGCGGACGCTGAATCTCCTTGGCAACAAATTTTTCAGTCTGGTCTTTACCTGGCTGCTTGACCAGCCGATCAAGGACACTCTCTGCGGAACCAAAGTAATTTTGAAGCGCGATTACGAGAACATCAAGGCAAACCGAAATTACTTCGGGGATTTTGACCCGTTTGGAGATTTCGATCTGCTGTTTGGTGCCGCCCGGCAGAATCTGAAAATTGTTGAAGTCCCGATCAGGTATCGCATGAGAACTTACGGTGACATCAAAATAGAACGTTTCAAACATGGGCTGATCCTGCTGAAAATGAGCCTGGTCGGTATCAAAAAGCTGAAACTGCTCAGCTGAATACACTGACGCTTCGCAGACAAAATTTCTTCAGCAACGCTACGATAGCAGATTCTGTAACGATCCGGAGCCGTGAACACCGGCAGAAATATACATTTGCAATACAGACTACATCTGAAAAGTAACTTTGTAGTGCTGGCAGGAGAAGTTCTTCTTACCCTGTGTCCAAGTGATGTACTCCACCAGGATGATACATGAAGCTGCTTGATTTTCTAATATTGCCAGACGTACGAAATGTCACAGATCTTGATGACGTATCAACCACGCTGTTGCATTCCAGAATAATCCGGAAAAAACCATTTTTGGAAAAACAATACAGGGCCTTCTACAATATCTTCAGCAGGTCAATTGATTGCACAGACAAAGAAACATTATTCGTTGAACTTGGCAGCGGCGGGGGGTTTCTTAAAGAGGTTATTCCAACAGTAGTAACTTCGGATGTTGTAGACATTCCCACTGTTGACAAACACTTCTCAGCATTGGATATGCCATTTGAAGACAATACGGTGGACAGGTTTTTCATGATCGACGTATTGCACCATATAAGTGATCCGGCACAATTTTTTCAAGAACTGGACAGATGTCTAAAAATCGGCGGAAAAACAATTATGATAGAACCTGCCAATACGCTCTGGAGCCGGTTTATCTACAAAAATTTTCATCATGAGCCTTTTGATCAAACAACCGGATGGGAACTGAATGGTAAGGGACCGCTCTCGTCAGCAAACGGTGCAATACCCTGGATCATATTTTATCGAGACAGAAAAAGGTTCGAACTTGATTTTCAGTCACTAAAAGTCCTCAAACTGACTCCTCATACTCCCTTTGGTTATTTATTAAGCGGCGGGGTCTCCATGAGACAGCTACTACCGTCTTTTGCATACGGAGTGGTGAGAGGTCTGGAATGGGCGCTATCACCTCTAAACAGATTTATCGGCATGTTTATAACAATTGAAATCGGAAAACAGATGAAGGATTGTCAAAATGAAGAATGCTGAAGTGCCAAACCAGGGATCCTCTGATAACCGTTTACGAAATGAGATCGGCCACGGCAGAGTGATCGCTGAAAACGCAGGAGAAATATGGCACTGGGGATCACCTGCTGGAAAACGGCGATGGTCAAGACGTGTAGAAATGCTTACAAGTCATATAAGCCCTGGTATGAGCGTACTAGAATTGGGGTGTGGCACCGGGTATTACACCCGTGAACTGGAAAAGACCGGAGCTCTGATTACGGCCATCGACATATCACCAGATTTGCTGAACATTGCATCGTCAACAATTTCCTCACATAATGTCACCTTCAGGGTTAACAATGCCTATGCCATGGATTTTGATAATGAACTATTTGATACCGTTATCGGCATATCCGTTCTCCATCATCTGGACATCGAAAAAGCGCTCAGTGAAGTTTATCGGGTAGTTAAGACGGGGGGAATTGTCAAATTCTCTGAACCCAATATGCTGAACCCGCAGATAGCTCTGGAGCGGAATGTTCCAGCTCTAAGAAAAATGATGCACAATTCGCCGGACGAAACAGCTTTTTTCAAATGGGAGATTCGAAATCTGCTGCTGAAGGCCGGCTTTAAGAAAGTTTCGGTAACCCCCTTCGATTTTCTGCACCCGGCAGTACCGGCACCACTGGTACCGTTTGTGGCGCGCCTGACGGAGAGCCTTGAGCAGATTCCCGTGCTGCAGGAGATTGCCGGTTCCCTTTACATTCAGGCGAAAAAGTAGTTAAGCCATGAGAACACCTGAGTTTTTGAAATCTCCGACCGTTATCGTACTGCTCCTTACCCTGATCAGCAGCTGGTGGTTCGGTCTGTTTACGACCATCCCCTCCCGCTGGGATGCCGTTCCTACCTACGACGCGGTCTTTTTTATCAAACTTGCGGAAAATATTGCCAGATACCAGGAGTTGGGGTGGATCGCCTATCATGAACCCTTCTTTTATCCGTTGCTGATTGCTTTGGTGTCATTATGTACCGGGGACCTCTTTTTTTCCGCAGTTATCATATCTAAAGTATCAGCTGTACTGCTCCCTGCAGCCGTGTACCTTTCAGCCAGAAGCCTTTTTACAATGAGGGTAGGTCTTTGTGCAGCTTTTCTGACACTGTTTTTTCCGCACATCAGGACCATATCAGGTTCTGCCCAGTCAGAGGCACTATATGTACTGCTGATAACCTGCTCGGTTGCCCTGCTCTGGAAGGCGTGGCGCCAACAATCCGTTCTGAGCGGGGTATACGCCGGCCTGTTATTCTCGGCTGCATATCTGACACGTTCTGAAGCTTTATTCATTTTGCTGTTTCAAGTCGCTTTTCTAGGTATCTTCTGTCGAAAGGTTGGAGAAAACCGGAATTTTGTAAGGGCTGGCGGGTCAGTGCTGATTGCATTTTCAATAGTGTGCGCCCCCTATGTCGGCTACCTCACCGCTCATTACGGTTCAGTGACAGTCGGAACGAAAACAAGCGGAATATATTTCTGGGTGCGGGACAAATGCTTTCATGACCCTGACCCGGAGCGCACCGAATGGGGACTATCTCCGGGTGGAGAACTGAATCTGATATCCATGAAGTCCAGCGACCTGATGGCGTACTGGAGGAAGGATCTTCCTCGAAGTGTTAAGGTATATTTCGAGAACTTCGTATCCCAGTTACCGGGGCGAATTCCAAATGATGGTGCAATCCAGCATTACCCACAGGTTTTTCCACTATACTTGGCGGTTCCATTTCTGGCCGGACTTGTCTTGCAATATAGAAGGCGAGAGGCCTTCTCCTCGGTGGGTTATCTTCTCTCGGCGTTTCTGCTGCTATTCATCTATCCGTTGCTGACAGGTGGCTGGTGGCGCTATTTGGTGAATCTTCTACCATTTTTTCTGATTCTGGCGGCAAAATCTTTCGATACGCTTTCTGCAGAATACTTGAGTGAGAACAAAGCCCGGGGTCTGTTAGTTATTGCTGTGACAGTCGTATCTCTCTATCACGTCTGGATAGTTTCCTGGCAGCCCCCCCCCCAGAAAGTCGTCACATATACCAATGAAAAAGCGTCAGTGTCAGAGGAGATAAAAAAGGCAGGGGCATGGGTGCGGAGTATGATTCCAACGGATGCCACATATATGGCGCAATGGACGAGGCTCCCCTATTATCTTCAGGGCAGGTGGATAGCAATGCCTGATGCTGATTTTGGTGATGTACTCCGCTACGCCATTCGAAACCGCACCGAATATATGCTGATAGAGTCGGGTGATGCCGGAGGGGTTGCCCGTCTGGCAAATGCAGGTATCCCCGGCATCTCATGTGTGGGGACATATTCAAGTGCTGTCGTGAATTATAACTGCACACTGCTGCGTCTGTCACGGTGATAGCTTACAACGTAAACATGAGGTGATTTGGTGAAACTACCCGATAAAAGAGGCCACTTCGGCCAATACGGTGGCCGTTACGTTCCCGAAACACTCATGCCGGCGCTATTGGAACTTGAAAAAGCCTACCTGCATTATCGTAATGACAGGGAATTCAAGCAGGAATATGCCTACTATTTACGCCAGTATGTCGGTCGCCCCAATCCGCTCTATTTTGCCGAGAAACTAACCGGAAAACTGGGCGGAGCGAAGATTTACCTGAAACGTGAGGACTTAAACCATACCGGCGCTCACAAGGTTAACAACACTATCGGACAGGGACTTCTGGCGCGGCGCATGGGTAAGAAGCGGGTGATTGCCGAAACCGGCGCCGGCATGCACGGTGTGGCGACCGCCACCATTGCGGCACTGTTCGGAATGCAGTGCGAAGTGTTCATGGGCGAAGAGGATACCCGCCGTCAGGCTCAGAACGTCTTTCGCATGAAACTGCTGGGAGCCACCGTGACGCCGGTCACCGCCGGAACCGCCACTCTCAAGGACGCCATGAACGAGGCCATGCGCAACTGGGTCACCACCATTCATGAAACCTTTTATGTCATCGGTACCGTGGCCGGCCCGCACCCCTACCCGATGATGGTACGCGACTTTCAATCGGTAATCGGTACCGAAGTTAAGCGGCAACATAAAAAAGCTGAAGGGCGTCTGCCCGATTATCTGCTGGCATGTGTGGGCGGCGGAAGCAACGCACTGGGACTGTTTTACCCGTTCCTGAACAACCGCTCGGTACGCCTGATCGGCGTAGAGGCTTCCGGCTACGGCATCGAGTCCGGCAGGCACGCCGCACCGCTCTGTGCGGGAACTCCCGGTATTCTGCACGGCAACAAAACCTACCTGCTGCAGGATGAACATGGCCAGATCACCCATGCCCATTCGATCTCGGCAGGTCTCGACTATCCTGGTGTCGGACCGGAACATGCCTGGCTGAAGGACAGCGGCCGGGCAGAATACGTTTCGATCACTGACGAAGAGGCGTTAGAAGGGTTCAGCACGCTTACCCGCGAGGAGGGGATCATCCCGGCGCTGGAGTCGTCCCATGCCATTGCTTATGCGATGAAACTGGCGCCGAAACTTGACAGGGACAAAACAATTGTGGTCTGCCTGTCGGGACGTGGCGACAAGGACATGCATACTGTGGCCGATGCCTTGAGAGTATCGTTGTAGCTGCTAACCACCGGATGTAACGGTGTCACGAAAGGAGAGATCATGCTGCTCAATTTTGTTCTGGAATACTGGAAATACCTGGCTCTGCTGATTCCGGCCGCCGTGCTGGTGTACGAATCGGTAGTGGTTGTCGGCGGTAATGAAATCGCCCTGATCGAGCGTCGCTGGTTCGGCAGCAAGATGCCCCAGGGGCGGGTGGTGGCTCTCGGCAATGAAGTCGGCATCCAGGCCCGTACTCTCGGCCCTGGTCTGCATTTCCTGATTCCCTTTATCTACAAGGCGATCAAAAGCGAATTCACCGAAATACTGGAAAATGAAATCGGCCTGATCGAGTCGGTAGACGGCTCATCAATCCCGGCAGGGAGGATCTTTGCTGCCGTAGTAGCCGGGCACAATTCATTCCAGGACGGTGAGGCATTTATCAAAAACGGTGGCCAGAAGGGGCCACAGATTGAGGTGCTGCCACCGGGTAAATACCGCATCAACCCTTATCTGTTCAGGCTGACCAAGGGCAATGTCACCGAAATCAAGGATTTTGAAATCGGCATCGTCGAATCGGTTGACGGCGCCGCCATTCCCGAAGGGAAAATTTTTGCCCAGGCGGTGGAGGGGCACTCCTCGTTCCAGAACGGCGATGCTTTCATCAATAACGGAGGCCAGAAGGGGCCGCAGATTGAAATCATTCCACCCGGCAACTACCGCATCAACCCTTATCTGTTCAAGGTCACCAAAGGTGCCGCCACCAAAATCAGCGAAGGCGAAATCGGCCTGGTGGAATCGGCTGACGGCGCTGCCATTCCGGCCGGGCGTATCTTCGCCACCGTGGTGCCGGGGCACAACGCCTTCCAGTCTGGCCAGGACTTTATCAAAAACGGGGGGCAAAAGGGGCCGCAAACCGAGATACTTCCGCCGGGCGTCTACCGAATCCACCCGAACGTCTTCAAAATCACTAAGGCCGCCGCCATTGTCATTGCAAAGGGAGAGGTCGGTATGGTGACCGCTCAGGACGGCGCCCCGATCCCCATGGGACGACTGCTGGCCCAGAGTGTACCGGGACACTCGAATTATGAGAATGGCGAGGCATTCCTGAAAAACAGCGGCCAGAAGGGACCTCAGATAGATGTGCTGCTCCCCGGTACGTATCGTATCAATTTGAATCTGTTCCAGGTACAGGTTGCCCCGGCCGTGGTCATCGAAGCCAACAAGATCGGCCTGGTCACAGCATTGGACGGTATTCCGCTGCCGGAACGGGAATATGTCGCCAGCCCGATCACCGGTCACAATGATTATCAGGACGGCTCAGCCTTTCTGACCAAGCAGGGTCAGCGTGGTCCGCAGCTTGATGTCCTGCGCCCCGGTACCTATTACATCAACCCGTTCATGTTCAGCGTCGCCGTCGACGATGTGGCCGTCATCGAACGCGGCCAGGTCGGCGTCATAGTCTCCAACGTCGGGGAGGATCCGACCGAAGAGATGAAAAAACGCCTGGGTTCATCCCAGACCGGCGCTTCCGAGGAGGAAGGGAAAGAGAAATATGTCGTGCCCAAGGGGTTCCGCGGTATTCAGGAAGAGGTGGCCGGACCGGGACGCTACTATCTCAACCGCCGCGCCTTCATGGCTTACGTCATCGACACCACCAACATCACCATCGACTGGGACGACCAGGAGGATACCCGCTTTGACCAGCTGACGGTTATCTCCAAAGACGGCTTCCCGATTCAGGTATCGGTCAAGGTAGTCATCCGCGTCCGCCCGGATCAGGCCCCCTACATGGTTGCCAAAGTAGGCTCCATCGACAACCTGATCCAGCATGTCATCCACCCGATGATCGATTCATCCTTCCGCAATCAGGCCTCCACCGCTTCGGCCATGAATTTCCTGCAGAGCCGTTCTGAAGAGCAGGCCAAAGCGGAATCGCGCGCCCGGACCGACCTTGAAAAGTACCATGTGGAGTGCGTTTCGGTGTTGATCTGCCAGATCAAGCTCCCCGAAGACTTGATGCAGACCCAGACCAAACGGATCATCGCCGAGCAGCAGCAGGAGATGTACAAGATGGAGCAGCGCTCCCAGGCCGAGCGTACAGAAATGGAGAAGATGCGCGCCACCGCCGACCAGCAGCCGACACTGGTGGCCTCAGAAATCGCCGTGAAAGTGGCCACCCAGAAGAAGACCGAGATGATCACGCTGGCCGAAGGAAACGCCGAAGCCAAAGCGCTGGAAGGGGCTGGCGAAGGAAAGCGTCTGAAGGCGATCGGCGACGGCGAAGCTTCGAAAATCGCCGCCATCGGTGATGCCACCGCCCAGGCTTACAGCAAACAACAGGAAGCCATCGGCGAGGAGGCTATCAAGCAGATCAAGATTGTGGAGTTGATCGCCACGGCTATCCAGAACGGCCAGATCAAAATTGTTCCGGACGTGCTGGTAACCGGCGGCGGCACAGCCGGTGACGGCTTGATGGGGCAGTTGACCAGGCTGCTGCCGGGTGTCGATATTCCTTCACTTCTTAGTAAATCTGGTGGAATGCCGGCCGGCCCGAAGGCGCAAATGAAATCTCCGGCGGAGTAGAAACACCCCCATCAGTCAGAATTTTTTTAACTGTCATTTTAACTCCTTAAGCCTCGCTAAAGCCCGATAAAATCGGGCTTTTTTTATTGACCCGCCGTATCTGTTTCGACTATATGTAAACTCGTTTTATATTCAATGAAGGAGGCAAACCATGCATCTTGTTGACCAGATCAAGGAAAAAGCCAGGAAAAATCTGCAGACGGTGGTGTTACCGGAAAGTTACGATGAACGGATGCTGTACGCCGCGGAAAAGATTATTGCGCAGGGCCTTGCGAAAATAGTCATCCTGGGTGACCCGGCCGCAATACAGGCCGAAGCCACTGCCAAAGGTATTAACCTTTCAGGCGTTGAACTGCTTGCTCCTGCCGCATCCCCCAAGCTGGATCAGTATGTGACCGATCTTGTCGAACTGCGAAAGAGCAAGGGTCTCACACCCGACGAGGCCAGAAAACTACTGACGGCCGACGACAACCTCTACTACGCCGGCATGATGGTCAGAAATGGCGATGCCGGTGGAGAAGTTGCCGGCGCCACCGGCACAACTGGCAATGTACTCAAAGCTGCATTCCAGACCGTTGGCCCTGCCACGGGGATAAAGACTGTCTCCTCGTTTTTCCTGATGGTCACCAAAACTCCCACATTTGGTGAGAACGGTATCGTTCTCTTCGCCGACTGCGCAGTCAACCCTAATCCGGATGCCCAGGCACTGGCCGAGATTGCTGTTGCCACTGCTGGCAACTGCAAAGCGTTCCTCGATGTCGATGCCCGTGTCGCCATGCTCTCGTTCTCTACCAAGGGAAGCGCCAGCCACGCTGACTGTGACAAAGTGCTTAAGGCCCTCGAGATCGCCAAACAGATCAAACCGGATATGCAAATCGACGGTGAGTTGCAGGCCGATGCTGCCCTGCTCCCCAACGTCGGCAGCAAAAAAGCACCCGGCAGCAGCGTCGCCGGCAAGGCCAACGTCCTGATCTTCCCCGATCTCGATGCCGGAAACATCGCCTACAAGCTGGTCGAGCGCGTTGCTGGTGCCGAAGCGGTCGGACCGATCATTCAGGGTCTGGCAAAACCAGTCAATGATCTCTCGCGTGGCTGTTCGGTTGACGATATAGTCAACGTAACCGCCATCACGGCGGTACAGGCGGCGCAGGGTTGATGAATTGCGGTACACCTTTGATGTTTCATGAATGATTCCTGGCTGGAAATTTCCTGTGATGTTCCTGTCGAGCTTGCCGATCTTGTAGCGGCATTCCTGACGGAGCTCACAGGAATCGGCGTCTGCGAGGATAACCGCACCGTGGACGCCTTCGCACCCGGTGAAATTCCTCACATGACCTGGACATCAATCAAGGCCTATCTGCCGGCGGATGAAGACCCCGCCCCAAAGATGGCCCGGCTTGAAGAATATCTGAGCGAAGTGGGTGCCGGACGGCAGCTTGCCAGGCCGACGATTGCAACGATACGCACGGAAGAGTGGAGCACAAGCTGGAAGGTGAACTTTAAACCGCTGCGTATTGGCAGCCGCCTGCTGGTTGTCCCGACCTGGGAAGAAGAGGCGGCACTGCCGGGTGACGTGGTACTGCGCATTGACCCTGGCATGGCCTTTGGAACCGGAGGGCATGAAACCACCAGACTCTGCCTGGAACTGCTTGAGCAGATCATGGCCAACAACTCCTTCAGTACTGCCCCATCACTGCTCGACCTGGGAACCGGCTCCGGCATCCTGTCAATGGCAGCCAGCCTACTGGGCGCCGGACGTGTCGTAGCCCTCGACATCGACCCGGAAGCGATCCTCGTGGCCCAGGAGAACCTGCTCCTGAACGGGCTTGCCGAAAAGATAGAAACCGGAACGACTCCGCTCGAAGCGCTCAACGAAAATTTTGACATCATCCTGGCAAACATCCTGGCTGAAGAACTGGTCAGATTATCCCCTGCACTGTCAGACAGGCTTAACCCCGGTGGCTACCTGATCCTGTCAGGGATACTGACCGATAAGGAACCGCTGGTGCTGGACGGCTTCAAACCACACCCTCTGAACCATGCCGGTACCTCCCGCGACGGCGAATGGTCAGCACTGACCTACCGAAAACCGGCACTTTCATGACTCTCCGGCGTTTCATGGTGGGCTCAGTTGTGGTTTGCAACGCTACCACCACCATTGAAGGAGATCTTTTCAATCATATCATCCGGGTACTCCGCCTTGGTAAAGGAGAGAAAATTCAGCTTGTTGACGGGAACGGAACCACTCACACCGGGATCATTGACCGGATTTCAGTACACTCGCTTGACGTGTCAATTGTCTCAACTGAAGTTGTCTCCACAGAAAATCAGGGAGCACCACGCATAACCGTCTGTCAGGCGCTCCCCAAGGGAGACAAGATCGACCTCGTATTGCAGAAGGGAACCGAACTGGGGGCGCATGATTTCAGATTGTTCTGCGGCCAGCGATCGGTCGCCAGATTGCCGGCAGATCGGCAGCAGAATAAGCTCGATCGCTGGAACCGCATCACCTCCGAAGCCGCACGGCAATGCGGCAGACACGATGTGCCGACAGTAACGTGGTCACCGGATGCACAACATGCGGCGTATGACTCCGGCAACGCGCTTCGTCTCATTCTTTGGGAATGCGAGCGGGAGCTCACTCTAAAAACCGCACTGTCGACAGCGACCACACCCTCGTCGGTAATTGTTGCGGTTGGTCCCGAGGGTGGTTTTTCTTGCGAAGAGGTGGAATGCTTTCATGGTTGCGGTTTCATGCCGGTTTCGCTCGGATCCAGAATTCTGCGCACCGAAACAGCCGCTCTTGCTATTCTGGCAATAATGCAGTATATGTGGGACGGGTTGTGAATGCACCTCTACCAAGGAGACGCTCATGAAATGCCCCAAGTGTGGTTACAACAGTTTTGAATCCTATGATGTCTGTAAAAAATGCTCCGGTGATCTGAGCGCGTATAAGCAGACCTACGGCATAACACCGGTTGTGCTGTCGCTTGCGGCACGTGAAAAACTTGCCGAGGATCTGCGTTCCACAAGCGAGTATGCGGAACAGTCATCTGATGTCGGCGAACCCCATGATGACATGTTTGCATTCGACCTTCCCGAAGAACCTGCCACAGAAGTTCCGCGAAGCAGTGATCCTTTCAAGAGCGATGACCCCTTCAATTTCGACGACGATCCGATGGATATTGAACAGACACAGACCACGACTACGACCGTAGTTGCAAGCGATGCAGATCCATTTGCCGATCTGCTTGAGTCAACCTCACAACCTGATGCAACTCTCTTCTCGGCACCCCAGACTGCGACACCCGGTGAAAGTGTTTCGGCAGCAGCCCCCCAGTCAACTCCGGGAGAATTTGACCTGGAGAACTTCTCCTGGGATGACACTCCGGCCGAAACGGCACAAGGTGGCGCTGAAAATGCTCCCGATGACTTTGACAGTCTCTTTGGGGAGACCGCAGAGAGCGGAACAAAATAATTGCCAGCTGTGCAATACTGAAATTTCGAAAGAGCGGGTTGTCCCGCTCTTTTTTCGTAGCCGCCTGGAGCAGATATGGCACCCCGAATTACCATCCTGTCCGAGACCGTCACCAACAAAATTGCCGCCGGCGAAGTCGTCGAGCGCCCTGCATCCGTTATCAAAGAACTGGTTGAGAATTCTCTCGACGCCAGAGCTACAGACATTACCATCGAAATAACCGGAGGAGGAAAACGCCGGATATGCGTTACCGACAATGGGCACGGTATGTCACGCGAAGATGCCCTGCTCTCCCTTGAGCGGCACGCTACCAGCAAAATCACTTCCGACAGCGACCTGGACAGTATCCTGACACTTGGGTTCAGGGGGGAAGCACTCCCATCAATTGCATCAGTATCACGATTTACCCTGGCCACACGTGAAGCAGCGCACCTTGAAGGCACTGAAATATCGGTTGAAGGTGGGCGCATTCGGGATGTCAGGGCGTGCGGCATGCCCACCGGTACGGCATTGACCATCGAACACCTCTTTTTCAATACGCCGGCGCGGCTTAAATTCATGAAAAGCAACGAAACCGAAAATGGTCATGTTGGAGACGTTGTATCGCGGATGGCCGTATCCCGGCCTGACGCAGCGTTTCTCTATGTCAGCGATGGCCGCGAGCTGCTAAGGCTGCAACCCGGCGATCTGCGCCGACGGTTTTCACAGGTGGTCGGTAAAGAGACATCCTCTCAGCTGTTTGAAATACACACACAAAGCGATCATGCTTCGATCAGCGGCTTCATTTCCGGCCCCGCCGCAGCACGTTCCGGCCCGAATGGCATGTTCACCTATATTAACGGCCGTTTTATTCGCGACAAGGTAGTTCAGCACGCAATCATGCAGGCGTATCGTGGTGTTATTGACCGGGGACGTTACCCGGTCGTGGCACTGTTCATCGAGCTGCCACCCGATGAGGTGGACGTCAATGTTCACCCCACCAAGCATGAAGTACGCTTTCGCCGCCAGACACTCATTCACGATTCAATTCTGGAAGCTGTTGCGGAGGTTCTGCGCACTTCCCCCTGGCTTTCACACCATACAATCCGCGCAACAAAGCCTCTGTCGGCACTCAGTCAAACATACCGGGAACGTGTGGCACAGGCAGCCCAAACGTTCCTTGCTATGCCGTCGCGCTCTTTCAGCCCGGCACAAAATTTCACAACTGCCGAAACAAGACAATCGACAACAACAGGCATACCGCCAGAAACCGTGCATGAAACAACCGTTTCATTCGCCCCTGAAAATGATACCAGCCAATCACCGGGCTACTTCTCATCTCTCACCTTCATCGGTCAGTTGCAGCGGGAATACCTGCTCTGTCAATCGGCAAACGAACTTGTGATTATCGACCAGCACGCCGCCAGCGAACGGGTTGCGTTTCAAAACCTGAAAAAGGAGTTTCTTAGCGGTGCAGTCGAATCTCAACGGCTGCTGTTCCCCGAGACACTGGAGCTGTCGTTCAGTGAAGTTGCCACCGCCGAACGTTTCCGACACGATTTGACTACCCTCGGCTTTGAGTTAGAGCCGTTCGGCGGAAATACCCTTGTAGTTGCAGCAATTCCTCGCATTGCAGCTGAAAAGGATCCGTTAGGCCTCGTCCGCGACATTCTGGAAGGTCTGACCCAGCTCGGCACCACCACCGCCTTCGCCAACGCCTGTGACGAACTGCTTTCACGGATTGCATGTCATACCGTTATTCGGGGCGCTCACTACCTGGACAGCAACCAGGCTCAGGCGTTGCTGTTCAGCATGGATCAGACCGATTTTGCCGCCAGCTGCCCGCACGGCAGGCCGGTATCCCATTCGATCACCCTCAGGGAGCTGGAGAAAATTTTCAAACGGACATGACTCCAGCTTTACTGCCAAAAATCCTTGTCATTTGCGGACCAACAGCCTCCGGCAAGAGTGAGCTTGCCCTGCAACTTGCCAGGGAAATTGATGCTGAAATTGTCAATGCCGATTCGATGCAGGTGTACCGGGGTTTGAGTGTCGGTACCGCAAAACCCTCATTTGAGCAGTTACAGTCGATTCCCCACCATCTGATCGACATTGCCGACCCTGATCAGCCTTTCTCCGCTGCAGACTTCATCACAGCAGCGGACACTGCCATCAGAGACATCTCAATCCGAAGCAAGAAAGTAATTGTCGCAGGCGGAACCGGCCTCTATATACGCACCCTGCTCAAGGGATTGATCGACACCCCCAGTGACACTGAAATCCGGAAGATCCTCAAGGAAGAAGCAGATAAATTCGGCAGCGGTGCAATGCTGGAGCGTTTGCGTGAAATCGATCCGGAACTTGCAGCGCGGCTCCATCCAAACAATCTTGTGCGAATTATCAGAGCACTCGAAGTTTACAAGCTGACCGGAATCCCCCTCTCCAGCTACCAGCACTCCCACTCTTTCAACGAACGGCACTACAACGCTCTTCAAATCGGTATGTTGACAGAACGGTCGCAGCTGTACCAAAGAATTGATATGCGTGTCGAGCGGATGCTGCGTGAGGGGCTTTTTGATGAGACCCGGGAGCTTCTGAAAATGGGATTCACGCCGGAACTGAAACCACTCAGGTCGATTGGCTACAAAGAGGCAGTGGCGTATCTGGAAGGTTCCATCAGCATGGAAAAGGCGGTCGAACTCATCAAGCGGAACACCCGGCACTACGCAAAACGACAATTGACCTGGTTCAATGCCGAGCCTGGCATATTATGGCTTGAATATCCTGAAAAGTTTGTTACAATTCGCACCACTGTGATTGATTTTTTTGACGGCCAGAAGGAGTAGGCATTATGGCAAAGGCACCTTTCAATATTCAGGACCAGTATTTGAATCAGGCACGCAAAGAACGGGTGCGGGTTTCAGTAATAATGATGTCCGGCGATAAACTGAACGGCTTTATCAAATCGTTTGACAATTTTTCTGTGCTGCTAGATGCCAATGGTGATATTCTCATCTACAAACACGCGATTTCGACAATCACTGCAGCAGACGGCCTCTTCAGGCTGCATCAATAATCGCGACGGGATTGTCACCAGCCCACGTCGTGCGGTTCCCTCTTCGATGCAAAAATACACCGCCATAACCGGCTACACAATCATCCTGCTGGTAGCTCTCGCAGCAACCACCCTGTTTCTGTCGTATGCAGTTTTTCTGCAACTGTTCATCGCCTTTGCGCTGGCTTACATCTTGAATCCTGCAGTTGAATACCTTGAACGAAAAGGAATCGGAAGGATTGCCGGTATCATGGCAGTGTTCGGCACCAGCCTGCTGGCTTGCAGCTGTTTCTGCATTTTTCTGGCTGTATCCATCCGCAACGAGTTCTCGAGCGTTCAGATTAATCTACCCGCCTACATTGAGCACATCTATTCGAATATTCCGGCATTCATCAAAAACCACCTCGATATAGAAACTCCTGAAAAACTTGCGCTTCATTTAAACGCCCTGCTTCAACAGCTGCGAGAGGCTATTCCCGGCCTGCTGAAACCGATTCTACAGTTTCTGAAGAGCATCTTCTCATCGACGGTGAGTGCGCTCCTCGTTTTCGTCGGGTATCTGATTGTACCGGTCTACCTGTTCTATTTTCTACTTGATTTCCCGAAGCTTACGACATTTGTGGCGTCGCTGGTGCCGGAACGGCTTCTCCCCCTCTACAACGAGAAACTCACTGAAATTGATATCGTTCTCTCCGGCTTTGTGCGGGGTCAAATTTCAGTCTGCGCAATTCTGGCCATTCTCTACAGCGCCGGCCTTTATTTCATTGGTATTGACCTGGCAATCGCCATCGGCATGCTCGCAGGCGTAACGTTCATCATTCCATATGTGGGCACTATTCTCGGAATATGTTTGTCCCTTACGATGGCGCTGCTGAAATTCAATGACTTCCTGCATCCGTTGCTCTGTCTTGGCTGGTTCGGTCTGGTTCAACTGCTGGAAGGTACGGTCATCACTCCAAAGGTTGTGGGAGACCGGGTTGGCCTCCATCCTCTGGTAGCCATCATAGCCCTGCTTATCGGCGGGCAGATTTTCGGAATAGTCGGGATGCTGCTGGCAGTTCCTTTCGCAGCAGTTATGCAGGTACTGCTACGTTCTTTGATGAATGAGTACCGTAAATCAGAAATTTACCATACTCCCTGATGAAGGGCCTGCTCGTAGAATCAATTGCACCCGGTTCAATAGCTGAAGAGATGGGGGTTGAAGCCGGCGACCGGCTGATCCTGGTCAACGGGAACCTGCTCAGAGATGTTATTGATTACAGCTACCATATCGCCTCCGATTGTGAATTGCATGTGGAGGTACTCAAACCAGACGGTGAACTTTGGGAACTGGAGATAGATAGGGAGCTTAACGAACCGTTGGGCCTGCTTTTCCACCCGCCTGATCCGATCCCGTGCTCAAATAACTGCCAGTTCTGCTTCGTACATCAACTCCCACCCGGCCTGAGAAAACAGCTCTACGTCAAAGATGAGGACTACCGCCTCTCTTTTCTGAATGGTAACTATGTGACCCTTGCTAACCTGAGTCGGGATGAACTGGCCAGAATCAAGGAGCAGCGCCTCTCTCCGCTTTATATATCAGTTCATACAACCAACCATGATTTGCGGCAGCACATGTTGGGAAAGCGTGGAATCCCGAATGTACTCGAGCAAATGAAAATACTCTCCGACACCCGTATAGCAATGCATACCCAAATAGTTCTCTGCCCCGGTCTCAATGATGGCACTGAACTGGAGCGCACGATTTCAGAACTGTCTGAGCTGTACCCTGCGGTTCTATCTCTCGCGATAGTCCCACTCGGCATGACCAGACACCGCGAATCTCTTCCGAAGCTGCAGCCGGTAACAGCGGATTACGCCAGAGAGTTTCTATCGACATGGACACCAACGGCACGTGCCCTGCGGCAGAAACTTGGAAGACCGTTTCTTATGTTTGCTGATGAATTCTATCTTAAAGCGGGGCAATCATTTCCAGCATTGGGAGAATACGGCGATCTGCCGCAGATTGAAAACGGTGTTGGTATGGTACCGCTCTTTATTAAACAAGCGCGAAAGACAGTGCAACGTGCCAAACCATTGGGTACTTTTATCGTTACCGTGGCCACGGGTACATCCACTGCAGGTTTTGTCGACGACTTTCTGGAAAACCTGAGTGCTAAAACCGGTGTCACGTTCAGACTTATAGCCGTTGGCAATAAACTTTTTGGAGAAAGTGTAACCGTGACCGGCCTTGTGGCCGGAAATGATATCATTGATTCACTGACTGGAAAACATATCGGGGAAGCATTGATGATACCAGATGTCATGCTCAAGGAGGGAACGGGGCTGTTTTTGGATGATGTGACACTGAAAAACCTCGCAGAGCGCCTCGGAAGAAAAATTGCAACGTTCGAACCGACGCCTGACAGTTTCTATCAGGCAGTAAAAGCGTTGACCCTGAACATCTGAAGGAAATGTACTAAAGGAAGGAAAACCGTAAAAGCTATGTCTTGTGAATGTACTTTTTGACCGTATCCACATCGACGCCCATTCTCTGGGATATTTCAGCGACCGAATAACCTTGAAACTTGAGAGACTTTGCCCTGGCATCACCAGGCCGCTCAACGGTGAAAGTTTTTGGTTTTAATTGCTCATAAACCGGTTTACTTTCATTGTAGAGGGTTTTAAGCTGCTGATCACCTGAAAGCGTCTGCCGTCTGGACTCTACCCCACGGGGTTTGGCGCCCTCAACTGCGCCCTTTCTTTCCTCTCTGTTCTGATACCTATTCGATACACCGGCAACTTCAGATTTAGTTGATTCGCCTCGCTGTCCATCTTTTCCCGCTTTTGTGGTAATTTTAAGATACGAACTGACAGTGCTCACATCAACACCCATCTGCAGAGCAATCTGCTCTACAGAAAAACCGCGAGTCTTCAGTGACTGAGCCAACGCACTCCCAGACAACTCCACGGTATCTTTACCTGAAGAGGGTGTGCTGGACGACCTGCCAGGCTGCACAGAAGCGACAGACTGGCTAGCCCCTCGCGCAGCTGTAGACTGATACGCCGACTTGGCAGCAGCGGTATAATCAGATGATACTTGAGAAATTATCACTCATACCACCTCCTCACGACGTGATCGCAAGGCAACAGGATACGCTGTTCACTGTAAGCAATCACAAACACGAACCAGGTCGTCCTAAGCTCGTGCTTTTACGGGCGCAGCCCCACCTGAAGCGGCACCAGCAGAGCTCTGCTTGGCATTGGTCGCTAACTGCTGAGCCTGAACTGAGATACTCACAGTGTCAGCCCGCTTTGTCGGTTTAGGCGGCTTAGGCGGCGCCTGCTGCTGATTGGCAGTTGGTGGCACATACTGCGTATTTTTCAACTTCGATGCTCCAGATACCGATGGTAACATTTCCAGTACCTCCATTGCGTATTATACACCTGTTACGATTATCGGCATTTCGTCTAAAATGTAAATGAATTTTTTGTATGTGGTGTAAAATTTCTACAGGATGTTCAAAAAAAACCCATGCAGTTTAAACGCACGGGTTGTAAGTTGATGCATCGTTTTGAACTGCAGAGATCACATAAGCCGTACCGCCTGCTGGGCAAAGTCAAGAATTATCGACGGTACAACTCCCGGAATTAAAGAGCCGGCCACAGCTATAACAATCGCTACCGCCACGGGAGTGGCTGCCTGAGCCCACTCAAATTCTTCGGTTGGCTCTTTCATATACATGTACACCATCACGCGCAGATAGTAATATACCGACGCCGCGCTATTAAGCACGCCGATTACTGCTAACCAGATATACCCTTTCTGGATAGCGCCGGAAAACAAGTAGAATTTACCGATGAAGCCTGCTGTCGGAGGCATGCCTGCCAGCGAAAAGAGGAATACCGTCATAGCAACTGCAAGTAGCGGGCGCTTGGCACCAAGGCCGGCAAAATCCATTACATTTCCGTTTGTCTCCCCCTTCTTGGACAGCAATATGACAATTGCAAAGGCACCGATGTTCATAAATGTGTAGGAGAGCATGTAGAAAAGAATACCAGCCGCCCCGGTACCGTTACCTGCGGCGAAACCGACAAGACAGTAACCTGCATGAGCGATTGATGAATACGCAAGCATACGCTTGATATTATCTTGACGGAGAGCGGTAATGTTGCCCACAGTCATTGTAAGTACTGCCACGACCCATAACAACTGCCCCCAATCTACCTGAAGCGATGGAAGTGCAACAAGCAGAATCCTAAGTGCAGCAGCAAAACCTGCAGCCTTGGGGCCTGCAGACATAAACGCCGTCATGGGAGTTGGTGCGCCTTCGTACACATCGGGCGTCCACATATGGAAGGGTGCCGCTGCAACCTTGAACAGGAAACCGGTTAACATCAGCAGCATGCCGGCCAGCAGCATGATATTTGCCGAAGGCAGTGTCATTTGACCTACAATCGCAGCGATCTTGTAGAGCCGAGTCGTTCCTGTAGCTCCGTAAATAAGTGCCATACCGTAGAGAAGAAATCCGGTGGAAAAGGCTCCAAGCAGGAAATACTTAAGACCGGCTTCGTTAGATTTCAGATTATCGCGGTTAAAACCTGCCAGGACATAGAGAGATACCGACATCACCTCAAGACCAAGGAAAATCGTCATCAGATCAGTGCCCGATGCCATCAGCATCATGCCGACGACTGTGAAGAGAATCAGGGGATAAAGCTCACCATGATTACACCCTTCGCGCTCCATGTACTGGTCGGTAATCAGAACCGTCAGTCCGGCAGCCAGGAGGAAAATCATCTTAAAAAAAGAGGCAAAATTATCCAGTATTACCGATCCGTTGAAACTTTCAACATGACCACCCCATCCCGCTCCGACCAGTATTGCGGTGGCAAGAAGCCCAAAGAAGCTGATATACGCCAGGTAGATTTTTGATCCACTGGTAGAAAACACATTCCTCAGCAGCAGTGCCATAGCCAGCACGGAGAGAAAAATCTCCGGCAGGATCGGTATCATGTTGACAGCTGGAATTAAAATCTTATCCATCTAAAGTATCCTCCGGTCGGAATAACTCGTTTGTTTAGTTGCAATCATTTGTGCGGATTTGCGGCAGGTGCAGCTCCGCCCGGATGGCCAGCCGGCATCTGTTGCTGAGCGCCTGGGTGTCCAGCCGGCATACCTTGATCTCCACCTGGGTGGCCTGCAGGCATCGACTGGTTCCCACCCTGATGTCCGGCAGGCGTCGGCTGGGTCATTCCTGCGTTTGCTGATGGCACTGAAATAGCCTGAGCCGGCTTTATTTTTTGAACATTTATTGAGGTAGATGTCCGTACGTGCGTAACCAGTTTCTTGATGGCTGGATCCATTGTGTCGATAAACGGTTTCGGATAGAGCCCCATCACAAAAATCATCACAATCAGCGGAATCATAATCCCGATTTCGCGACCGTTCAGGTCGAGCAACTTCTGATTTTTCGGGTTATCAAGTTCCCCGAACATAACGCGCTGGAATACCCACAGCATGTACACGGCTGACAGAATAACGCCGCTCGAAGCAACTACCGTCCACCAGCGCAATTCACTTTCGAAGGCCCCAATCAGAACGAGAAATTCACCTACGAAACCATTTGTACCGGGCAAACCTATTGATGAAAATGTCACGATCATAAAGATGGTCGCAAAAATCGGCATCTGCTTGGAAAGACCGCCAAAGTCTGTAATCAGGCGCGTATGCCGTCGTTCATAGATGAAGCCGACGATAAGGAACAGTGCGCCGGTAGAAATTCCGTGGTTAAGCATCTGCAGCATACCGCCGGTAATACCTTCGACGTTGAACGCAAATATTCCCAGCATGACAAAGCCGAGATGAGCCACTGAGGAGTAGGCAACCAGCTTTTTTACATCTTCCTGCACCATGGCTACCAGAGCGGCGTAGATTATACCAATTACCGCCAGTGTGGCTATCATCGGTGCAAATTTGTGAGCCGCTTCAGGAAAGAGCGGTATGGCAAACCTGACGTAGCCGTAGGTTCCCATTTTGAGCAGAATAGCTGCCAAAATAACGGAGCCGGCAGTCGGTGCTTCGGTATGGGCATCTGGCAACCAGGTGTGCAAGGGGAACATTGGAACTTTAATGGCAAACGCGAAGGCGAAGGCCAGGAACAACCAAATCTGTGTGGCCAGATCAAGTTTGAGGCTAAAGAACTGCAACAGCCCGAAATTGGTGATTCCGGCCTGTTGACCCTTGAAGTAGAGGTAAACCAGAGCCACCAGCATCAGCAGTGACCCAACCATGGTATAGATAAAGAACTTGACTGCCGCGTAGATTTTGTTTTTGCCCCCCCAGATACCGATCATGAAGTACATCGGGATCAGCATGACTTCCCAGAAGATATAGAACAGGAACATATCCAGTGATATGAATGCCCCCAGCATGCCGGTTTCGAGCAGCAGCAGGCAGATCATATACTCCTTGACCTTCTCCTCAACTGCCGTGTAGGTCGAAAGCACGGCAATCGGCATGATAAACGTCGTCAGTATGACCAGCCAGAGGCTTATGCCGTCGATTCCAACATTGTAGCGCATGACAAACGGACCGGCCGCAATCCAGGGCATATTCTCAACGAACTGGAACTCTGCATTGGTCTGGAAGCCGAACAGAATCGGCAGCGACACCAGAAAAGTCAGTACGGTTACCGCTACAGCAGTCCCCCGCAAAGCAGCCTTGTTGTCCTTGGGCATAAACAGCAGTATCAGGACACCCAGTATCGGCAGGAATGTCGTCAGGCTCAATACGTTACTCATGAATTCGTGCTCCTTTATACAAAGTGCGAATGATTATTATTTGAAAATGAAATAGCCCAGGATCACCACGACACCAAGAGTCATCGATATGGCGTAGTTGTAGATATAACCCGACTGCATATAGCGGAAAATACCGGCAAATCCCATCACAACACTGGCAACACCATTGACGATTCCATCAATGACGATAACGTCAAACCCTTTCCAGAGAAACTGGCCAAAAGCTTTGCAAGGATTGACGAACAGATAGTCATACAGCTCATCGACAAACCACTTGTTGTAAACTGCTCGGTGAAGTCCCGGGAATGTATCAGTGAACTTCTTCGGCAGAGCTGTGTTTTTCATGTACATGGTGGCGGCGATGCCGATGCCGACCAGTGCAATGACTACCGATAGCCCCATCAGTCCCCACTCCAGAGCATGGCTGTAGTGTGCTCCGGTATTGGCATATTTCTGGCCGTAATGGTTGGCCTGCTCGAATACCGGGTCAAGCCAATGCTCAAAATAGTTGGGGAGCATGCCCATCAGTTTCGGCATGCCGAGATAACCACCAACAACTGCCAGAAATCCGAGCACCATCAGCGGAATCGTGATTACCAGCGGAGACTCATGGAGATGATCCTTGACCTTCGGGTTGATGCGGCACTCGCCGAAGAAGGTCATGAACACCAGGCGGAACATGTAGAAGGCGGTGAAACAGGCCGCCACGGCGCCGGTTCCCCAGAGCACTATGTTGACGCTGCCATGATAAGGATTGGCAAATGCCTGCCAGAGAATCTCGTCCTTGGAGAAGAAGCCTGAGAATCCGGGAATACCGGCTATGGCAATCGTAGAAACCAGGAACGTAATGAATGTGATCGGCATGGCCGACTTCAGGCCGCCCATGTTTCGCATATCCTGTGGATCGTCATGCAGATGGCCATGGTGCAGGGCATGATGCATGGCGTGAATGACAGAACCGGAACCGAGGAACAGACAGGCTTTGAAAAATGCATGGGTCATCAGATGGAAGATACCTGCCGAAAATGCGCCGACTCCCATGGCAAGGAACATGAAACCGAGCTGCGAAACGGTCGAGTAGGCCAGAACCCGCTTGATGTCGTTCTGTGCGGTACCGATGGTGGCTGCAAAAATAGCGGTGGCTGCACCGACACAGGCGACGACCATCATTGTCTCAGGCGCCTTGATGAAAACAAAACTCATCCTGCCGATCATGTAAACACCGGCAGTAACCATGGTAGCAGCGTGGATCAGGGCGGATACAGGTGTTGGGCCTTCCATGGCGTCAGGCAGCCAGGTGAAAAGCGGAATCTGAGCTGACTTGCCGGTGGCGCCGACAAAGAAGCAGAGCGTGGCGACAGTTACGACACCGCCGTAGGGGAGCAGATGTGAAGCTGCCTTGATTTCCGAGAAGTTGATAGTCCAGATGTTATGGTTGCTGCCGAGCCACCAGTAGAGGGTAAACAGGCCGATCAGGAAGCCGAAATCGCCGACGCGATTCATAACGAATGCTTTCTTGGCTGCATCGCCGGCCGATTTTTTGTGGAAGTAGTAACCGATCAGCAGGTAGGAACAGAGGCCAACACCTTCCCAACCGATGAACATCACCAGCATATTGTTGCCGAGCACCAGCAGCAGCATCGACATGCAGAACAGGTTCAGGTAGGCAAAGAAACGATAGAATCCTTCCTCGCCGTGCATATAGCCGATAGAGTACAGATGAATCAGGGAGCCGACCCCAGTGACAACCATGATCATGACGCACGAAAGCGGGTCGAGCAGAAACGCCATATCGGCCTTGAAATTCCCGGAATGAATCCAGGGGAAAAGCACTTTCTCAAAGACCCTCTGCTCAGGCGGCAGACCGACCATCTGCATCAGGATGCCGCACGATACGATGAATGACCCGAAGATTGCGAGCGTGCCGATACCACCTATGACAGCCTCGTTCTTGATCTTTTTCCCGAAAAACCCGTTTATCAGGAATCCGATGAGCGGGAAGAGCGGTATCAGCCATACGTTGTCAAACATGTAAGACTCCTTTTATGCAATCGTTAAGCGTGTACGTAAGTTGGGTACAGCAGTTGCTACCACTTCATGATATTTACATCATCGACGTCGATCGATTCCTTGTTATTGTAGAAGGCAATCATCATCGCCAGACCTACAGCAGCCTCGGCGGCAGCAACGGTCATGATGAAGAACACGAACACCTGGCCGTCCAGATTGCCAAGATGGCGCGACAGAGCCACAAACGTCAGGTTGACGGCATTAAGCATCAGCTCTATGCACATGAAAATTACGATGGCATTCTTGCGGGTCAGCACGCCAATGGTTCCTATTGAAAAGAGAACTGCACTGACGAGGAGATAGTTGTTCAGGTTTTCCATGGGGTAGTCCTCTTATATTTTTTTCTTGGCCAGAATTACGGCGCCGACGATCGCCACCAGCAACAGAATCGAGGTAATCTCGAACGGCAGCAGGAAGTTTGTGAACATCTCTTTACCGATCAGCTCCGTATGCCCCAGTTTTCTGATCATGTCGCCACTGTACGGTCCTGTCGGCAGGGCGGTACGGCTTCTGACCAGCATGATTGCCAAATTCAGCAAGGTAAAGAAGCCGATGATCGAGCCGATTACCAGCTTGTGTGAATGTTTCCTGGTGGCATTGACCCGGATATTCAGCAGCATGATGGTGAACACCATCAGAACCATGATAGCTCCGGCATACACCATTACCTGAATAGCGGCCATGAACGGCGCATCAAGCATGACATAATACGTCGCAAGACAGAAGAAAGTCATCACGAGCGCCAGTGCACTGTTGATCGGGTTTTTGCACGTTATCACCAGAATCGCTGAGACAACGGCCACCAGCGTGATGATGGCAAAGAAAAGAGTTTCCATGTACTGCTCCTTTATTTCTTTTCTAAAAGACGTTCTTTACCGTAGATGAAATCTTTGCGGCTGTAGTTGGCAAGCTCGAACTCACCGGTCATTCTGATGGCATCGACCGGACAGGCCTCAACACAATATCCGCAGAAAATGCAGCGCAGCATATCAATCTCATACGTGGCCGCAAATTTATCGTGATTTGCATCCTCACCAGCCTCAACTGTGATGCATTTGGCCGGACAGACAGTCGGACAGAGGTAGCAGGCAACACATTTGGCCTTGTTATGCGACACATTCAGGGCATGCAGCCCGCGAAACCGCTGGGCGACCTTGGGGCGTTCATCCGGATACTGCAGGGTGATCGCCTTCTTGAAAAGGTGCTCCAGGGTGATTTTCATTCCATTCATTATCGGGGTGATCGGATTCATATATTCATCCTTATTCTTTGATGTGCAGGTATTCTGTTGATTTAGACCTAAAAGATGTAGCCGATAATGCCGGTGACCACAATATTAACCAGTGCCAGAGGAAGCAGTACCTTCCACCCTAAATGCATCAGCTGGTCATAGCGGTAACGCGGCAGGGTTGCGCGGATCCACATGCAGACAAACATCAGAAAATATACTTTGGCTATGAAGTAGACCGGTCCGAGCAATGGCACCGCAACTGCCAGCGGACCGTTCCAGCCCCCCAGGAACAAGGTGGCGGTCAGAGCACAAACGGTGACCATGTTGGCGTATTCGGCCATGAAGAACATGGCGTATTTCATTGATGAATATTCGGTGCAGAAGCCTGATACCAGCTCTGTTTCAGCTTCAGGAAGGTCAAACGGGGTACGGTTGATCTCGGCCAGTGAACAGATGAAGAACATGAAAGCGGCCAGCGGCTGCTTGAACAGATACCATTCAAAACCGCCCAACCCCGACTGCAGCTCGACAATTTTGTTGAGTGACAGCGTTCCGGAGAGCATGAACACCGACACGATCGCCAGACCAGCCGACAGCTCGTAGGAAATCATCTGGGCCGAAGCACGCAGGCCTCCCATCAGAGAGTATTTGCTGTTGGAGGCCCAGCCGGCCAGCACGATACCGTAGACACCCAGTGACGACATGGCCAAGATGTAGAGTACACCGACATTGACATCAAAAACCTGGCCGGCAGCCGTATCGTAGTAGGCGGCAATCTGCAGAGGAATCTTGTAACCGAGGACTTCGATCGTCCCGCCGAAAGGAATAACAGCAAAGGTGATGAAAGCCGGAATCAGAGCGATCAGCGGGGCGAGGAGAAAGGCAAATGTACTGGCCTGCGAAGGTATGATCTCCTCCTTGAAGAAGAGCTTCACCCCGTCGGCAATCGGCTGGAGAATCCCGTGCCAACCGGTACGCATCGGTCCCAGACGTACCTGCATATGGCCAATAATCTTCCGTTCAGCATAGGTCGCGTAAGCAACGGTCAGCAGCACGAAGACAAACGCCACCAGCACCTTGGCAACCATGGCGATGTAATACATCAGCGGCAGTCCTAATATCACGATTCCCATCTGTCCCTCTTTTCTTGCGTGTTAATGTGCTGTATCTGTTTGAACCGGCTGAATCAGCCAGGCTATTTTGCAACTGTCACGGATGTTACTGCTGCACCGTTCCATACCGCATTGACCGGCTGCGCGCCGAAATGGTAGGGAATAAATACGACGCCGGACGGCATGCGCGGCGTGACTTTGGCTTTTAACTTGATACTGCCGGAAGCTGACGTAACCGTCACCAGATCCCCTTCAACGATTCTGCCCGCAGATGCATCGGTTCTTGACAACTCGACATACCCCTCGGGACAGACGAACATCGGCCCTTCACCGTACTGCGACAGAGTGCCGCTATGGTACAGCGCGTTGCCGGTCACCAGGGCAAGTTTCCCGTTCTCAACGCTCCTCGGCACGGCAGTCTGGGGTATTACCAGAGCCGGAGTAACTGCCACCGGAGCAAAAAGCCCCTCAGTTCCCAGCTTGAAGTATGTCATGCCGGCATATCCGGGAACTGAAGAAGCGATGTCAGCGAATATTGATGAAGGATTCGTCGGCGGTGTTCCCCCCAGTTTGGAAATAAGTGCTGAAAAGATGTCAAAGTCCGACTTGGCAGTAACGCTTTTGCGGATGGCCGGTTTGACGTACTGCACGCGGCGATCGGTGCTGGTAAAAGTCCCTTCCTTTTCGGCGAACGAAACAACCGGCAGAACCACATCTGCCATGGCAGCCGTTTCAGTCAGGAAAAGTTCAGATACAATCAGGCATTCAACCGCGTCGAGAGCCTTTTTGATCCGAGCACCGTCAGGATAGGATACCAGCGGGTTTTCGCCGGCGATGAAGAGCGTCTTGATGGATCCCGCCGTGCAGGCTTCCAGAATCTGCAGGGCGTCAAGTCCACCTTCCTGCGGATAGAAGCCCATGTCGACAGCGCCCTGGCTGTTGTTCTTCTCGGACATGCAGAGCAGACCGCACCCTTCACGATCCACTTTGCCGGTCAGAATGGCAAGATTGGCGGCGGCACTGGCCAGTTCCGCATCGTGTCCGGCGTATCCCTGGCCGGTCGGCAGGATGATCAGCGCCTTTTCAGCAGCTGCGTAATCGGCGGCCAACTGCTTGATATCTTCAACTTTCAGACCGCTCTGGGCAGCAACGGCTTCCGGCGTAAAAGAAGCCAGAGACTTCTCCAGTTCGGCATATCCCGGCACAGACGCAGCAGAACCATCGGCAAGCCTGGAATCCAGAATAGCCCGCGCAACGGCATTCAGCAGGGCAACTTCACTTCCGGGCGCATGCACCAGCGTCTTCGCATCCGGCAATTTGGAAAGTTTCCCTTTTTTATCGGAAAGAATCGAGAGCTTGATGCCCTTGTTCTTGACACCCATGTTGATTTCAAAACCGATCACCGGATGAGTCTCGTAGGCATCAGTTTTTATGACCAGCAGCAGGTCACTCTTCTGGATGTCGAGAATCGTCGCCGGCGAGGCAGCAGCGCCGAAACTGCGGGCAAACCCTTTCGTCAGGGCGTCGTGGGCATAGCCGCCAGCGTGGTCAAAATGTGAGGTTCCGACGTTCTCTGTCAGAAGCTTCTTAAAGAGGATCAGCTCCTCATTGGTCAAGCGGGGCGTTGCCAGAGCGGCAACCGTTTTCCCGCCACGCAGACGACCGGCAACAATATCAAGTGCCTCTTCCCAGGTTGATTCGGTCAGCGCACCGTCTTTGCGCACCAGCGGTTTGGTCAGTCGTTTGGGGCTGTTAATGAACTGATAGCCGAACCGGCCGCGCACGCAGAGCTGGCCGTTATGGAAGCCCTGGTTTTCATCGTAGAGTGTCGTCAGTACCTGGTTGTCCTTGACCCCCAGCGTCAGGTTGCAGCCGGTTCCGCAGTAACCACAGATTGATTTCTGTTTGGTCAGAGCCCAGAAACGGGCCTTGAACTTGAACGGCCTGGCAAGCAGCGAACCGACCGGGCAGACCGACACGCAGGAACCGCAGAACTCGCAGTTCAGTGCCCCTTCGAATTCGCAGCCAATTTTGGTCTCAATACCACGATCGATGAAGGTCAGGGCGCCGAAAGCGACGATCTCGTCACAGATGCGGGCACACTTGCCGCACAGAACGCAGCGGTTCATATCCCGCTCGATCAGCGGGTTGTTGTAGTCGATCTCGTGCTGGAATTTTTCATCAACGAAGCGGTTGGCATCTACTTTATATTCGTAGGTCAGATTCTGCAGGTCACAGTCGCCGGCCTTGTCGCAGACCGGGCAGTCAAGCGGATGGTTGAGCAGCAGCAACTCAAGAACAAGTTTGCGAGCCTTGATGATGTCGGGGGTTGATGTTCTGATGATCATCCCTTCCGTCACAGGCGTAGTACAGGCAGGAATCTGACGCCCCTTCATCTGCTCCACCTCGACTAGGCACATGCGGCAGGCGCCGAAAGGCTTCAGCTTCTTGTCATGGCACAGGATCGGAATGCTGATCCCGTTTATCTTGGCAGCATCGTAAATCGTTGCGCTCTTCGGTGCCGTTACCTGCTTGTCGTCTATCGTCAGATTAACCATCACAACCTCTATCAGTGAGTTTGACTGTGTGCGTATATTTAGTACTATTCAAGAGCCATGAAGCGGCAGGCGTCATAACATGATTTGCACTTGGTACATTTTTCTTTGTCCAGAACGGCTAACTGCCCCTTTTCCCAGATGATTGCCTCAACCGGACAGGCTTTTTTGCAGGCACCGCATTTGACGCACTTTTCATCCACAACCTGCCACAAAAGCAGTTCCTTGCAACAGTTGGAAGGACAGCGTTTTTCATTGATATGTGCTTCGTATTCGTCACGGAAATAGTTGATTGTTGAGAGAATCGGGTTGGGAGCCGTCTGTCCGAGACCGCACAGGGAGGCCTTTTTAATGGCAATGCCCAGATCCTGCAGTGTTCCGATGTCAGATGCTTCGCCGCGCCCTTCCGTAATTCGCTCAAGGATGTCGAGCATGACCTTCAGACCGATACGGCAGGGGACACACTTACCGCACGACTCCATCCTGGTGAAATTGAGGAAGAAGCGGGACACGTCAACCATGCAGGTGGTTTCGTCCATCACGACCAGACCACCGGAACCCATCATGGCGCCGGCTTTGATCAGCGAATCATAATCGACCGGCGTATCGAGGATTTCAGCCGGGATGCAGCCCCCGGAAGGGCCACCGGCCTGGACAGCCTTGAATTTACGATTGTTGGCGATTCCGCCGCACACATCATAAATAACTTCACGAATTTTCATACCGGCCGGAACTTCTACGAGACCGGTGTGCTTTACTTTTCCGGTAACCGCGAAAATCTTGGTACCTTTAGTGGTCTCGGTGCCAAGCGAGGCGTACCAGTCGCCCCCCTTGTTGATGATATGGCGGACGTTACCGAAGGTCTCAACGTTATTGATGTTGGTAGGCTTGCCCCACAAACCGCGAACAGCAGGGAATGGCGGACGGGGGCGGCTCATGCCGCGGTGCCCTTCGATGGAGGCCATCAGAGCGGTTTCTTCGCCGCAGACAAAAGCGCCGGCGCCCATCTTAATGCGCATATCGAAGTCAAGGCCCCATCCCTGAATATTTTTGCCCAGGTACCCTTTTTCGTAACAGATATCAATGGCGTGCTGCAGACGCTGCACCGCCAGCGGATATTCAGCACGAACGTAGACATACCCGAAATCGCAACCGATGGCGTAGGCCGCAATCATCATCCCCTCGATGATGCAGTAGGGGTCGCCCTCCAGCAGCGAGCGGTCCATAAAGGCACCCGGGTCACCCTCGTCGGCATTGCAGATCAGATATTTGTGCTCGCCAGGGGAGGCTTTGCAGAATGACCACTTCATACCGGTCGGGAAGCCGCCACCGCCTCGTCCGCGCAGTCCGGATTTTTTAACCTCTTCGATAACTTCTTCAGGTTTCATGCTCTTGACGCATTTTTCAATGGCCTTAAAGCCGTCTTCTTCCATATAGGCATCGATACAGTCCGGGTCAATCTGGCCGCACCCGGTCATAACTACCCGCATCTGGGCATCGACAAACTGGTTGTAGTACGGCTTGGCTTTTCGTTTCTCCATGATGGTCTGATTGACGATATGCTCATCAATAATCTTCTCGACCTCTTCCGGTTTGACAAAGTCGTAGGTTACGCGCCCCTGTTCGGGGGTGATGATGTCAACCAGCACATCGTTGGCGCACAGACCGCGGCAGCCGGTCTTGATAACATCGCAGCGCTTGCCGACAACCGCATCGAGTCCCTTGGCGGCAAGATGCTGAACAAAAGCAGCCTCTACCTCTTTGGCGCCCATGGAAACACCGCCGGTACCCTGGCAGATCAGTATTTTTATTCCCGCATTTTCGCTCATGACGTACGTGTCCTTGCTGGATGGTTTCGAGCTGCGTGCTATTTCATTGGCCGCTGACTGTAATCAGCAACAATTTCGTCAACTTTCTGCACCGTCATGCCGCCGTAGGTGGAATCATTGACCATGGCCAGCGGCGCCATACCACAGGCCCCCAGACAGGCAACCTTCTCAAAAGTGAAACGCAGATCGGGGGTAGTTTCAGCATGCCCGATGTGCAGTTTGTCAAAGAAGGTTTCCACGATGCGCGGTGCCCCCTGAACGTGACAGGCGGTTCCGACACAGACACGGATAATGAACTTTCCGCGGGGCTTGAGATGAAACTGGGCATAAAACGTAAGCACGCCGTAAATCTGGCTCGGGTAGACATTCAGGCGCTCGGCGATGTGATCCGCCACGATACGCGGAATATAACCGTACTCGTCCTGAACACCCTGCAAAACCGGCATAAGATTTCCGGGGATATCAATATATTTGTCGATGACCGCATCGGCTATGGAAATGTCAATTTCCGGTTCCTGCTCTGTGGCCTGCTGCGCTGCTGCCTCACTCATGCGCCCCATCTCCTTTGAATCGTACGATACACAACCAACCTAACGCTACCGGTCTATTTCACCAAGAACGATATCCAGCGTACCGATGACCGCCACCAGGTCAGCTATCATGGAACCGAGGCTCATCTTCTCGATGGCCTGGAGGTTCACAAATGACGGCGGACGAATCCTCAGTCGGTACGGCTTGTTGCCGCCGTCGCTGACAATGTAGAACCCGAGTTCGCCTTTAGGCGCCTCAACACCTTGATATACCTCGCCTTCTGGAGCCGGATAGCCTTCGGAAGCGATCTTGAAGTGGTGGATCAGGCCTTCGATGCTGTTGTAGACGTTTTCTTTCGGCGGATAACAAACCTGCGGGCAGTCAGCCAAAACCGGGCCAGGCTTGAGCCTGTCCAATCCCTGACGAACAATCTTGCACGCTTCACGCATCTCGATTAAGCGGACTTTGTATCGATCGAAGGTGTCGCAGTTCTCACCGACCGGAACCTTGAAATCGTACTTGTCGTAACCGCTGTACGGGTTGTCGCGACGAAGATCCAGGTCAACACCTGAACCGCGCAGGGCCGGTCCGGTGATACCGAAATCGATAGCATCCTCGGCGGAGATGACACCGTTACCGACAGTACGCTTGAGCCAGATCGGGTTGGTCGTCAAAAGGCCTTCGTACTGATCAAGATAGCCCGGCATGGAGTCAATGAAGTCACTGACCTTTTTTACGAATTCATCGGGCACGTCCTGCGAAAGTCCGCCGACCCTGAAGAAATTGGATGTCATGCGGGCACCGGAGATCTGTTCGTATATCTCCATGACTGTTTCACGTTCACGGAAGGCGTAGATGAAGACCGTCATGGCGCCGATATCGAGAGCGTGACACGCAATCCAGACCAGATGCGATTCCAGCCTGGTCAGCTCAGCCATGATTATCCTGATTGTTTCAGCGCGCTCCGGCACTTCGACCGCCATCAGCTTTTCAACCGCCAGGATATAACCCAGATTGTTGCTCATGGGTGCCAGGTAATCGAGCCGGTCGGTCAGCGGCAGAATCTGGTGGTAGGTGCGGTGCTCGGAGAGCTTCTCGATGCCGCGGTGCAGATAGCCGATATGAGGGGTAATCTTGGTGATCACCTCTCCATCCAGTTCGAGAACGAGCCTCAAAACCCCGTGGGTACTGGGGTGCTGCGGACCCATGTTCAATATCATCGTTTCGGTAGTAGCCATGTATCGCCTCTTCTATGATCGAAATACAAAATCGATTTGGTAATTCTAGGACAAACGACCCTTATAGGGCTCGCGATCCGGGCCCTGCAGCGGATAATCCTTGCGAAGCGGATGCCCTTCCCAGTCATCGGTCATGAGAATGCGACGAAGGTCAGGATGCTTGTCAAAGGTGATGCCGAACAGGTCAAAGACCTCGCGCTCCAGCCAGTTGGCCGTCCTCCATACCTGTGTGGCACTCGGAATGCGGCAGTCAGCCTCTGTTACCGCTGTTTTGATGCGCAACCGGTCCTTGTTGGGGATTGAATAGAGCAGATACACCATCATGAAACGCTCTTCCTTCCTCCCCAGATAGTCGACCGCCGTGAGGTCTGTCAGCAAGTTGTACTGAAGCGACTGCTTGAGGAACGCCAGAATATCGATTATGGCATCCTTCGCTACGGTTACGGTCACTTCACCCCTGAACTCAACCACCTCGATGACGGCATCGGCAAACTTTTCCTTCAGCTTTACTACTGCACGATTGTTTTCAGCCATGATAACCAACCCTTTTGTGGGATTTGAGATTTAAGTTCTGCCTGCGGGATCAGGCTGCCTGCGGGATATACCGCTCACCCTTGCCGATGGCTGCACCAAACGAATTGCGCTCCGACATGATCTTGTCCTGCAGCTTAATCAGGCCGAACAGGAGTGCTTCGGGGCGCGGGGGACACCCGGGGATATAAACGTCGACCGGCAGCGCCTCATCAATACCCTGCACAACGCTGTAAGTGTCGAAAATGCCACCCGAACAGGCGCAGGCGCCCATGGCGATAACCCACTTCGGCTCCGGCATCTGCTCGTAAACCGTTTTGATGACCGGCAGCATTTTTTTCGTAACCGTTCCGGCGATGATGATGCAGTCAGACTGGCGGGGGGAAGCGCGGAAGATTATTCCGAAACGGTCCAGGTCATTGTGGGAGGCGCCGGTAGCCATCATCTCGATAGCGCAGCAGGCCAGACCAAAGGTCATCGGCCAGATGGAGGATTTCCTCGACCAGTTGACCAGGAGGTCCAGTGACGTAGTGATGACGTTTTCGCCAAGCGGATTGTCTAATCCCATTCCAGTGCTCCTTTTTTCCATACATAAATGTAACCGACAAAGAGGATGACAATGAACAGGCCCATCTCAACCAGACCGAACATCCCCAGTTTCTTGTAGAGGATCGCCCAGGGATAGAGGAACACCGCCTCGATGTCGAACAGGATGAACAGCATGGCAATCAGATAGAACTTGATCGAGTAGCGCTCGCGGGCGGTGCCGACCGGCTCGCATCCGCTCTCATAGGGCTGCAGCTTTACCTTGGAAAGTTTCTTCTGACCGATCAGAGACGACATGACCAGCGAAACCATGCCAAAGCCGACCGCTACAAGCACCAGAAGCAGTATTGGCAAATACGCACCAAGCATCAAGATCCTCCTTACTACTGACGGTATACTGTATACAAACGCCGAATTAAATAGGTTATCCGTTGATTTTTGTCAAGCAGTTTTTCCTGATTTTTTCGTAAAAATTGTTGCTGCCTAGCAGACCAAAACAGTCCTTAATGCTTGTAAATATCGATTTTTTTTGCTAAAGAGAGCCATGTTTGACAGCGTTCGGCACCATTATCAGATTTACCCGTATCCCAGCTATCCGCTGCTGGCCTCCGTTCGGCTCTGCGATACCTACGCCCTCAATCTCGACGCTTTGTGGAGCCGCTTCAACGGCCGCCTGCCACCACGTCATACCAGGCGGATCCTGCTCGCCGGCTGCGGTACGTTTTCCCCGTATCCCTGGGCAGTGGCGAACCCTGCGGCAACGGTTACGGCGCTTGACCTTTCCGACCGGAGCCTGAAAAGAGCGCACCTGCACTGCCTGCTGCATGGACGGACACATGTCGAATACCGCTGCGGCGACCTGCTCGACCCGGTCGTTCTTTCCGGGACGTACGCTGCCATCGATTCCTACGGTGTTCTCCACCATCTGCAGAATCCGCTGGAGGGGCTGAAGGCGCTTGAAAAGAGCCTCATACCGGGAGGAATACTGCGTATCATGGTATACAGCCGCTATGCCCGCCGCAGCGAGGAATCCATTCGCAGAGCCTTTCGACTGATCGGAGTACGCACACCCCAGCAGGCGAAAAGCCTCATGCGGCGGGCATCCCCAGACTCCCGGCTGGCAGAGTACGCAGCCGGTTCCGATGAAATGCAGAGCCTGAGCGGCATTGCCGACGCGCTGTTCCACCCCTGCGTGCACACCTACCGCATCGATGAACTGCTCGCAATGATTGCCCTCACATCACTGCAGCCGCTCCTGTTTTCCCACCGCGATGCGGATGAAAACGTCAATAACGAGTTAAATCGCCTCCGTGACCTGGAGAAGGAACGCCGTTCACCGGGAAATTTCATTCTCTACCTGCGCAAGGATGGGATGCCCGAATCCTTGGCGGGAGAGCCGGTGATAATGCTCAATCCCTGCCTGCGTCAGGCCGTCTCACCACTCACGCTGGGCACTGTCAGAATCGCACCCCGGATGGGGCGGGAAACTCCGTCGCTCGGCTCCCGGGAGCGGAAATTCCTGCGACGCTTCGTCAAACCGGTTCCCGCGCGGGTAATGGGCTTCGACGATGTGGAAAGAGTTGCTGTTTACAAACGCGCACTTTTCCTGTTAGAGTATCGGCCTTAAATTTCATGCACTATTCCCAAATGCGAGGTAACAGCCATGCCGACTCAATCCCTGAAATCCACGGTTTCAATTGCAGCACTGGCGGCTGTGTGCCTTTCGGCGTCAATTGCAGGTGCGTTTGTTCCCGATGACCTTCAGAAACTCAAGACGACCAAAAAGTGCCCGGGATGCGACCTGCGCAAGGCAGACCTGCGCGGAGCAAATCTTGAACAGGCCGTTCTTGAGGGAGCCAACCTCATGGGCGCCAACCTGGAAGGGGCTAATTTGAAAGGTGCTGTCCTCGATGACGCAGCCCTTGAGGATTCAAACCTCAAGAACGCCGTCCTTAATGGAGCTTCGCTTGATCATGCCACAATAAACGGAGCGAACTTCACGGGGGCCAGCCTTGACAGCACCGTCTGGCTGGACGGCAAAGTGTGCGGGAAAGGTTCTGTGGGGACGTGTAAATAAGTTATCTGGCCGTAAGACCTGCCAGGTTGAAGTTGAATGTGAAGGAGTGATTCCCTGGACGCTGGGTAAATGCGGCATTCACACTCCAGCACTTATGACGGTATTCGGCGGAATACACCGCCTCTAGAAAATCTCCTTTGTCAAACGAGTAGCGGGCCGCGTACGTGAGCGTGACCGGCTTCAACCGGGAAGTTGCAAGACGAGCCTCGAAATATTCCGCATCACCCCGCGCCTTCTGGTACCCCACGCCGGCGCTGCTCCCCTGCCGGTCATCGGCTTCTAACCCCAGCGCCACCGATGAAATCTGCCGGTCGTAGACGTTAAAACGGGCATCTGCGTTCAGTCTGACTGATTTTCCCAGCCAGGTGTCGCTTTCAATGATAAGATCCGTCCAGGGACGCTGTGTATCGACCTGGGTCAACAGATCCTGCCTCCCCCCTTCAAAACTGTATCCCATCAGCAGCCTGATTCGGGAAATATCGCGGTATTCACTGGTTTCTCCGACAGCAAACTTTCCGTTCAGCATGCTTGTCAGCGCTACGCCCACCATGTTCCGCCATGCCATGCGATCAACAACATCGTATAACGGGAGCCGCTGCTGAGAGCGCTCCGGCAGAAAACCGTACGTGATCTCCGGCACCAGTTCGTGCCGAACTTTCACGAGGTCAGCCCCCCCCACGTCGTAGATCCGGTACAGTGATGTTGTCAGGCGTGCTCCGGTCTCCGGCAGCAGATCACCGTCAGCCCCCTGTGCGTTCCCGTCGGCTTTGCGCCCAGTAGCATATCCCCGCAAATGCAGCCCGGAAAAAACGGAGGCATGCAGCCAGCCACCAAACGTGCGGTATGTTGACAGGCGTGGAAACAGGTGCAGGCGCTGGCCGCTGGCGGGTGTCTCCCGGTAGAAATTAGCTAAATCGGCATCTACGTCGAAATAGAGCGGGAGTAGCGGCAGCGGCAGCCGTACTCCGGAAAGACCGATAACAGGCAGCGTCTGAACCACCTGGCTGTTGTCGGGCGAATACAAATCTTCAGCGTACTTGAGATGTGCGGTCAGCGCAAAATTATGCCAGGTTTTGAGCGCATTCACTATGGTATCGGTCGACTGGCGATTGTAGTCGCCGCTCTTCTCGCCGTAATCGGCAAGAAACGTCCTGTCCCCGGTCAGATTCACGTCCATGCGCAGATTGGCATCCGCCGAGAAGATTTCCCTGTGGCTCTGACCGATCTGCCAACGCCAGCGATCCTGCAGCTGGTCATAAATCTGGTACCCACCCAGATGCCCTTCGCTCCCACGGGTGCGGAGATAACGGTAGTCAAAGCCGGTGCCGACTCCCCGTCGAGAGAGCAGATCAAGATCAACCTGAAGATCCTGGCTCGGGGAAATGACCCAGTAGAACGGAACGTCGAGACGCGCGCCGCGACCGTTGGAATAGCCGATACGGGGAAAGAGAATGCCGGACCTTTTTTCAGTAGAAGCAGGAAATGCGATCCAGGGGAAGTAGAGAACCGGAACCCCTTTGATATAGAAGAGCACGTGGCGGCCGGTGGCATACCCCATCAGATCAACCTTCAGGCTGTTTACACCGAATTTCCAGCTGGGGTCGGGCCAGTCGCAGGTCGTAAATTCAGAACGTTCTCCCTCATAGTTGCTTTCAGAAAGGCGGGTGAGCTTCTCACCTTTGAGCGTGATTGACGACGCCGGCACGGAGAGCATCGCGTTATCTATGTCGGCACGCCCGTCATCAAGGTTCATCCTGACGGCATCGCCGATAATGCCGTCGTTACCCCTGGCAATCCTGACATTCCCGCTGGCATGAAGAACGCGGGCGACGCTGTCATATCGGGCGCTCTCCGCCCGCAGCGTGCCACCCTTCCAGGTTACCAGCACGTTGTCCCTGGCGGTGATCACGCCATCCTCGCGGCTGTGTTCCATGGAGTCTGCAGTGATACGGACGGCATCGTCGTCGATCTGCTGCTCAGCGCCGAAGGAGCGTGAAGGAGCCACCAGCAGCAGAACCACCATGACTAATGTGAGAATTCTCGTCATCCGCGCACCCCCTCAAATGGTTCGTCAGCAAGAAGCGCCCTGGCTTCGCCAACCAGAAAGAGCGAACCACAGACCAGAATCAGATCCTCGGGCAAGGAGGCTCGACGCGCTGCGGATATGCCTCCGTCAAGAGAGCCGCAGAAACGGGACTGCCATCCTGAACGATCGAAAAAAGCGGCCAGTTCACGGCCATCCAGCGCGCGATCGACAGCAGGAGTCACCGTGAATATATCACTGACCAGCGGCAGCAGAGGAGCGTAGAGCGTCCCGAAGTCCTTGTCGGCACAGACGCCGGTGACCAGCAGGATACGTCTGCCGGCGTATTCCACCTGAAGTGCCTCGGCCAGAGCAGCAGCACCGGCAGCATTGTGAGCGCCGTCAAGCAGCAGGGGTGGCACCATGGAAACAAGCTCCATACGACCCGGCCAGCTGGCATCCCTGATGCCCTCCGCGCAGGTCGCGGCATTGATCCCCTGATGAACCGCACCGAGCAGTTCGGCGGCAGCAAGAGCCAGCGCGGCATTTTCTGACTGGTAGCGTCCGGGAATACCAGGTTTAAGATGCTGCAGATTAAAATTGATGCCACGGTATTCAAGCTCTCCGCTCCCGCTCCAGCGGGCCGAGAAATCCCTGTCACAGAGTTTCAAAGCATTGCCTCCCCGGTTGCACTGACGCTCAATCTGCCCAAGAACATCGTCATGTTGATGAGCAGAAATCACCGGCGTACCCGGTTCCACTATGCCGGCCTTCTCACAGGCAATCTCCGTCAGCGTGGCTCCGAGATACTCCTGGTGATCGAGTGAAATCGGTGTGATGATCGTCATGATGCCAGAGAACGCCGCCGTTGCGTCCGACCACCCGCCCATGCCGGCCTCCATCACCGCGTACTCACACCCTTCTCTTGCAAACAGGAGCGCAGCCAGAGCGGTGGTGATTTCAAAGAAAGTAGCCTCATCGGGAGCGACCGCCAGAACGTCGTCGAGCGAGGCAGCCACGCTGTCGGCAGGACAGTCGTTACCGTCTATCCTGAATCGTTCGGTAAAATGGAGCAGGTGGGGTGAGCTGAACAGGGCAGTCCGCAATCCCGATCGTATCAGCAGTGAGGAAAGGAACGCGGCGGTGGAGCCCTTGCCGTTGGTACCGACGACATGGATGGTACTGAACCCCTTTTCGGGGTTTCCAAGCCGGCCAAGTATGAGTTTTACCCGGTCGACGCCAGGTTTCACACCAAAACGCCGCCGGGCATAGAGCTTGTCCAGCACCGGGGCCAGGGGCATGTCAGACGGCGGAATGATGCAGCATCTTGAGAATTGAAGCCAGCTTTGCACGCATTTCCGTGCGGGGGATGATAGCGTCGACCATGCCATGGTCGAGCAGATACTCGGCACGCTGAAAACCTTCCGGCAGTTTCTGGCGAATGGTCTGTTCGATCACACGCGGGCCGGCAAAGCCGATCAGCGCTTTCGGTTCGGCGATATTCACATCCCCCAGCATGGCAAAACTGGCGGTGACGCCACCGGTTGTCGGATCGGTCAGCAGCGAGACAAAAGGAATCCCGGCCCGTTTGAGTTTGGCAAGGGCGGCGGATGTCTTGGCCATCTGCATCAGTGAGAGAATACTCTCCTGCATGCGGGCACCGCCGGAGGCGGATATGACGATCACCGGCTGCTTTTTCTGCAGGCCGCGCTCCATGGAGCGGGTAATTTTCTCCCCGACCACGCTCCCCATGCTGCCACCCATGAAAGAAAAGTCAAAACAGGAAACCTGAACCGGTAATTCTTCAATGCTCCCCTCGACGCAGATAACCGCGTCCTTCGCTCCCCCCTTTGCAACTGCCACATTGATGCGTTCCTGATAACTCTTGGCGTCTTTAAACTCCAGAAAGTCAACCGATGTCATTCCGGCGTCAAACTCCTGCCAGGTACCGCCGTCGAGCAGAGCCTCAAGCCGCTTGCGGGCAGAAATCCGATAATGGTAGCCGCACTTGGGACAGACCTGCAGGTTGGCCTCGATATCTTTGGTCAAAAGAGTTTCGGAACACCCCTGACACTTCGTCCACATCCCCTCGGGAAATTTGACCTTGCTTCCGTCGGCCTTCTCGATCCCCTTTTTTTCTTTTGTGAACCAGCTCATAGTCGGCCTCTCTACTGCATGGAATATAGTTCGTCTCTGCGGACAATTTGTGGCAGAGCATCAGATAATTGCCCGTTTAAGCTCTCCCACGAATCGCCGTACCTCCCGCGCCAGATGTTCACCTGACAAGGTTTCAAACAGCTTGACCAGTGCGCTCCCCACCACCACCCCGTCAGCATGCCGGGCAACATCTGCCGCCTGAGCAGGAGTGGATATGCCAAAACCGGCCACCACAGGGAGCGACACCTGCCCCCTCACCCGCGACAGTTCCTCCGAAAGCGATGCCGATACCTGCTGCCGGACGCCGGTCACGCCGGTCACGGTCACATAGTAGATAAAGCCGCGTCCCAGACGGTCTACCGTCGCAATGCGTTCGGCATCCGACGTAGGGGTCAACAGAAAGATAACATCAACCTGGCTTGCACGCGCAAAGGGGAGCAGTTCCCCCGACTCCTCGGGAGGGAGATCAACTATCAAAACCCCGTCAACACCGGAACTGGCAGCATCCCTGAAAAATTGTTCGTACCCGTAGGCATGGATCGGATTGCAGTATCCCATCAGGATGATTGGCACCTGGGAGCGGGTTCGCACGCCCCGCACCGTTTCCAGAATGGCGGCCAGCGTTGTGCCAACCTTCAGGGAGCGCTCCGAAGCCAGCTGGATGGTCGGCCCGTCAGCCATCGGATCGGAAAAGGGAACCCCCAGTTCGATGATGTCGGCACCCGACTCTTCGAGAAGACATATCATGTCGGCTGTCGTCGATAAATCGGGATCGCCGGCGGTGATGAACGTCACCAGGGCAGGAGAATTGCGCTTTTTGAGTTCGGCACAGCAGGAGGAGAGTCGGCTCATGGTATCGGTTCACACTGTCGGCATCAGATTTTGAAGCCGGCCATCTCTTTCTCTAGCAAATCAATCTGGCGCGACAGGTCAGTTACGGACGATTCCAAAACCTTGGCGGCGTGACTGTTGGCAGAACTGGTCCCCTGAATATTGTTAACCGATTTCGAGATCAGGTCGCTGCTCTCAACCTGCGTCCGGCAGGCGGCACGGATATGACTGATCAGGGAGGTGACGTCCTCGGTTGAGCGGGCGATAAGATTGCTGGCACGGCTCTGTTCGCGGGTCGAGATACGTACATGGACCGTAAGATCCTTCATCCGCTCGACGGCAGAGGTTATCAGCTCGGTGCCGCGTGAATGTTCGCGGGCCGAAGTGGCGATGAAACCAACCATCTCTTCGACGCTCTCCATCGCTTCGCGAATGCTCTGGCTGCCGCGGGCCTGTTCGACCGTGGCTTTGGCTATTTCATTGACCTGGATACTGGCACGCTTGACCCCGTTGACAATTTTTTCAAGCGCTGCGCCGGAGCGGTGAGACAGCTTCTCCCCTTCTATAACGCTCTCCTCTGCACGGTTGATAGCATCAACCGCCCGGCTGGTCTCCTCCTGAACTCCCTTGATCACGGCGGCAATTTCGCGGGTAGAACTACTGGTGCGCTCGGCCAGTTCGCGAATTTCGTCAGCAACGACTGCAAACCCTTTGCCATGCTCACCCGCCTGTGCGGCGATAATTGCCGCATTGAGGGCCAGAAGACTGGTCTGTTCCGCCACCTCGTCAATGACGGAAAGAATCGCTCCGATGTCGTTCACCTTCAATGAAAGGTTATCAACGACTTCGGCCGTAATTTTCGACGAGAGGCGGATAGCCTGCATACCGGCAATGGCTTCCTCAACCGCCTTCTTGCCGATTTCGGCATCGTTCCTGACGGTCTCGGAAATGGCAGACGAATCCATCGCGTTGATCTCAACCTGCTTGATGGTGGCGTCCATCTCGGCGATTGAGGATGCGGTCGTGCTGGAAGCATCCCGCAGATTGACAATACTCAGGCCGATCTCTTTGATGGAGGAGGCCATCTCGGTGATGGAAGAGCTGACTTCGTCAACAACCTCACCAAGCTTCTCGGCACTCATGGCAACCTCTTCGATACTGGCAGCCATTTCAAGAGTTGACGAGGAGGTTTCCGTCGCCGACGCGGAGAGTTGATCGACCCCTTCCGACACATCCCGCCCCGATTTATTGATGTGGATAACCGCCTGGGACGTCTCCGCAACCGATTTTTCCTGCAGATGAGCCGAGGTAACAACCTGTTTGGCCGTTTTCTCCATATTATTATCAATGGTGGTAAGCACTTCCGTGGCTGTGCCGATCCGGGAAACCATGCTGTGGAGGCTTTCAGCCATACTGCTCATTGCTACGGCCAGCTCGGCAGCTTCCCCTCCTCCTGACACCTCAAGTCGGGAATCAAGTTTCCCTCCGGCAACTGCCCGGGCAAATTCCACACAGGCGATCAGCGGTTTGGTCATTGAAACGGTGATCAGATAGGAGAACAGGGCCATCAGACCGATAACCAGCAGCGTGATCAGGCCCGTGATTGCGATCCTGACGCGTATGCCCGAGGCGACCTTTTCCTCGGTCGCGCTGACATCGGAACGGATTACATCGACCATAGCGACAACCGCTTTGCTGAATGTATTGAATCTCTGGGCCTGAATGCCGGTCATCAGATAACTTGCCTTAAGGATGTCCCCCTTGACGGCATTCGGAACAACCTCCTCAAGCAATGTCTTCTGGTACTCCTTCCATATCGCTTCAGCCTTCTTGATGGCGTCACGCTCACGGGATGACTTGATCGACTCCAGTACGATCCCGAAGTTCAACTCGATGTCATTGGTTAGACTCCTGATGGTTTCGACATTTTTCTCGGCGGCCGCTTTGTCGGCCTCGAGCATGAAGTTCTGCATTTCGTTGTTGATCTGGAAGAGATCCGCCTTGAGCAGGGCAATGCTCTCCAGGGCGTCCTTATCCTTCTGAATCGAACGGTAGGCCGGACCGCCTATCCTGACCTCGTTCATCATGAACAGGCTGATTGCCGTGACCAACAGAATCCCTGCAAAAGCGGAGGCGGATAGAAGCACCATTTTGGTGCGCAGCGCAAGGCCACCCGATCCACCTGTAAGCGTTCTTCTCTGCACAGGAGTACTCCTCTCGACGGCTGATGAATGGAAAGTTCCATGCCCCAGAACGGGAATGGGAACCAGACTGCAAAAAGCCGCCCGACTATATCAGAGCGGCTGCTTTCATATCAAGAAAAAAGGCCGTGGGGCGTCTGTCTGTCAATCGGCGTGCTACAGCCGAAAATGCGGGAGTATCCGCTCCGCTCAACGAATTTTGGTCAGGGGCTCACTCTGGGCAACCTTATCGTTCTGTCGCTCATAATCGACCATCATCTCCCGGCGGATGTGCCGGATTTTTTTCAGGTACGCCAGGGCCTGTGGCCCCTGGCCGCAGTAGTATTTCTTTGCGCGCTCCAGATCCCCCTGTGCCATGTCAAGCTTCACATAGAGCTCACGCACAGCGGCCTCGGCACACTTGGCATCATCCCGCATGTCGGCGGCGGTATAACCATGATTTCTGGCGCGTCGCGGCATCAGCTGCCAGACCCCCACGGCCCCCTCCGATGAAACCGCATGGGCGGAAAGCTGATGGCCACCGGTTTCAGCAAGCGCTATTTCAGCCAGATCAAAGGGGGTAAAAACGGTACCAACGGTTTTATCGTAGCAGATGCGGGCAAGGTGGGCAGCCCGTTCGGGGGTTGTGCGACGCGCAAAGGCCGACTCGATTGCGGTCAGCTGTTTCATACGCTGGATACGGGCAACTCTGGAGCTGTCCGGATGCGAGGACTCCGTGGTCAGCATGGTGGCGGTCCGGGCGTTGGAAACCTTGAAGGGTGCATTTTCGCATGCCGACAGAACCAGCACGCATAGCAGATAGAATAGTTTTTTTCGCATAAGTGAATGAATGAGGTAAAGCGGCGGTAGTGTCATTGCCGGAGAGATGTGTCGGCCCGTCACGTGCGGGCGTATCTACCGGCTGGAAACTCCTTTCAAAATGAATTCGGACCATAAAACGTCAAAATCCCGCTAGCCGGGATTTTCGAACGTTCTTCTTCATGTTGTGCGGGACTTTATACCGGGAGTTCGGAGATGTCAAGAAAAAACACTAATAGACAAATAATATCAGTATGTTATTAACACAAAATATCACGTAATCCGAAAATATGCTTATTTCACTCAGGAGCCAGGTCTTTCAGAGTAACCCCTTTCAGGATGTCGCAAACTTGTCCCTGTACCTGCTTCCAGATGGGGTGAACATTGCAGAATACAGCACGTTCACATTCGCCGGCAGAGACCACGCAACGATTGGGAATTACCGGGCCCTCTACCGCTTCGACAACTTCGAGAAGGGTAATGCTTTCGGGGCTGCGCCCAAGCTTAAAACCTCCACCGGTGCCACGAAACGACTTGACCAGCCCCATTTTGCTGAACTGCTGGAAAATCTTGGCCAGAAACGTAGCCGGGACGTCCACGGCAGCGGCAATATCACTCAAAAGACAGACCTGGTCGCCCGGCTGCCCGGCCAGGTAGACGATACCGCGGATCGCATATTCACCTTTGCGGGTAAGCTCCATCATTGGGAAAACCCCCTAAAAAGACATTATTTATCCTTTTATGGGGTTCCGCAGCAATTGTCAACCGAATAGTTGCGAGGGTTACACGGCCACGTTTTCGGCCGGTGAAGCATCTACACTGTTCGAGCGCGCTTTTCCGAAAATCAATGCAACCCAGATACTGATTTCATACATCAGATACAGCGGAATCATGATCACAAACATGGTTATCAAATCGGCATGGAAGGCGGCAATGATCGAACTGGCCAGCAGGGCGTATTTCCGTTTCGGGGCCAGGAACTGGTAACTGACAATGCCGAAAC